>OLZR01001315.1_pt1 | contig 9830 bp, 5 predicted proteins | sample 1644421 | NCBI WGS metagenome assembly OLZR01 (sample SAMEA103958132, study PRJEB25191) | human gut metagenome | biome: human-associated habitat [ENVO:00009003]; feature: intestine environment [ENVO:2100002]; material: feces | place: Germany | collected 2013/2015 | reverse complement strand
ATGTGCGATTATTTTATCACGGACTATTCCTCTCTGGCGCTGGAGGCAGCGGCCATGGACAAGCCCACGCTGTTCTACCTGCCGGATGATGAGCGCTACCGCAGCGAAAACGGCGTGAACATAGATCTTTTTCAGGCCATGCCCCACTGCACCTTTACCGCCCAGGAGGACCTGTTCCGCATGATTGACAGCGGCGCATATCCCATGGAAGCCCTGCAAGCATACAAAAAAATGTATCTGCCCCAGGACCTGGGCCACGCCACCGAAAAAATCACAGAGCTTATTCTGCAGGATGACAGAACGCTGAAGAAGGAAGCTGCTGCCTGCTGAAAAACGGTGAAATATTATACTGAATAATGCGCACCCCTATGAAATTGTCATTGCCATGCCAGGGCACATACAGATAGTACAATCCGCTTAGAAATCAAGGGAAACCCCGGCTCTGATGGAGAAGACTAAAAACTGCGGCGCAGAAGAAAAGTATTGAAAAAAAATATCTCCAAATAACAATAGGTGAAAAGCTGCCAATCAAAGCTTATAAAAATGAGGGGACGAATTCCGTAATCCCTTCGCCTCTCGTTTTAGGCCCACCTGAAGCATACGGAAGGGCCTTTCCTCATGGCAGAAGCATTTTGCGTGTTGCCCTCCGCGGCACTAAAACGAGGCCTGGCATTTATTAATGCCAGGCCTCGTGAGGTTTTATTAACCTTTACTTCATTTAGGAATTGTGGGATTCTGAGACGAATTCCGGCTGTATTTAGGTTGACAATTCACGCATCGAGGGAGGATTATCTTCTGCCGAAGAAATAATCATACAGGGAGTCGAAGCTGCTGTCCTGCTGGGGCTGCTGCTCCTGCTGGGTGCTGTCCGTGTCGTCTGTCTTGGCGTCGAAGGTCAGCTCCGTGGTTTGGGTCTGGCCGTCCCGGTAATAGGTCACGGTCACGGTGTCCCCGGCCTTGTGGCCCTTCTTGGCGGCGGTGAGATCTTCCATAGAGGTGATGTCGGTGCTGTCCACCTTGGTGATGACATCGCCCATCTTCAGCCCGGCTTTTTCACCGGCACCGCCCTTATTTACGCTGTAAACGAAGGCACCGCTGGTCTGGTCGATCTGGTACTGGGCGGCCATCTGCTGGGTCATGGTGCCGGCGGTGATGCCGAAGGAGGGCTTATTGGTAATTTGGCCATTTTCCATAATGTCCGTGATGATGGCCTGCACGTCACCGATGGGAATGGCAAAGCCCAGGCCCTCCACGGTGGTGTCGGAATAGCTGGAATACTTGGCGGATACAATGCCCACCACCTCGCCGTACAGGTTCATTAGCGGGCCGCCGGAGTTACCGGGATTGATGGAGGCATCCACCTGGATCATGTTGAAGGGCGTGCCGTCCACGTTGATGGCACGGTCACAGCAGGAGACGATGCCCTGACTCATGGAGAAGGTCAGCTCGCCCAGAGGGTTGCCGATGGCAAGAACGGTATCGCCCACGTTCACGTCCTTGCTGTTGCCCAGCGTGACGGGGGACAGGCCGGTGGCGTCGATCTTGATGACGGCCACATCGTAATCGCTGTCGCCGCCGATGACGGTGGCGTCGTAGGTGTCGCCGTTATACAGGGTGACCTTCACGGAGGTGGCGCCCTTCACCACGTGGTAGTTGGTGACGATATAGCCGTCCTGACTGATGATGAAGCCGCTGCCGGAGCTGGCGGTCTCCACCGCCTGACCGAAGATGTTGGTGCCGCTGGTGGAGGTGGTGTTGATGGATACCACGGAGTTCACTGTGGAGGCGTACACCTCGGCGGGCTCCATCTTGGTCTGACCGTCCACCTGCTTCACCGAGACGGTGACAGGCTCGCGGCTGGACTGCTGAATGACGGCGTTCTGGCGGCTGGCATTGCGGTACAGCGCCGCGCCGCCGAAGCCGCAGCCGGTGCCGACGATGGCGCAGGCCAGCACAATGGCGATCACCTTGGCCGCCGTGCTCCGGAAGAAGCCGGACTTTTTGGCGTGCTTGGGCTCCTCCGGCGTGGGGACGCTGCCGGCGGGCTGATAGTCGTCGGCCGGCAGGTTGCTGTTGCGGCCGTAGTGGTACTGATTTTCATGGAAGCGGTCAAAATCATCGTTATACATATGGATTCCTCCTTTATTTTCAGAACGAACTGTGTTATCATTCATCTTGATTATTATCATATACAGTTTTCTTAATTCAACCTTTAAGGAAACCACAAAAATTTTGAACATTTTGTGACAGATGAAAGGAGGCGCGCCATGCTGCGGCTGGAGGGCCTGAAGCTCTCGCTGGACGGGGGAGAGGAACAACTGAAAGCAAAGGCCGCCGCCCTGCTGGGCTGCCGGACGGGCGAGATCGCCGAAGTGCAGGTGCTGCGCCGGGCCATCGACGCACGGGACGGCCTGTGGTTCGTGTACACTGTGGCCGTCACGGTGAAGGACGAGGCGCGGCTTCTGAAGCGCTGCCGGGACAGGCATGTGTCCCGCTACGCGCCGGAGGTCTATGCGCTGCCGCCTGCCGTCTCCAGAGGGGCTGTGCCGCCGGTGGTGGTGGGTATGGGGCCTGCGGGACTGTTCACGGCGCTGGTGCTGGCCCGGTGTGGGGCGAAGCCCATCGTGCTGGAGCGGGGCCAATGCGTGGAGCGCCGCCAGCAGGATGTGGAGCGCTTCTGGCGAAGCGGCGTGCTGGACACGGAGTCCAACGTCCAGTTTGGCGAGGGCGGCGCAGGTGCGTTTTCCGACGGCAAGCTGAACACCGGCACAAAGGACGTGCGGCATCGCTATATTATGGAGCAGCTGGTGGCGTGCGGCGCGCCGGAGGATATCCTGTGGGACGCCAAGCCCCACGTGGGCACGGATATGCTGCACATCGCCCTGAAGAATATGCGGAACGAGCTGACCGCGCTGGGCGCGGATATCCGGTTCGGCCATAAGCTGACGGGCGTTTCTGCGGAGAACGGCCAGCTGTCGGCGCTGACGGTGGAAGGCCCGGAGGGCGCTTATACGCTGCCCTGCCGTCAGGCGCTGCTTGCGCTGGGCCACAGCGCCCGGGACACGGTGGAGATGCTGTATCACGCGGGGGTGGCCATGACCGCCAAGCCCTTTGCCGTGGGTGTGCGGATCGAGCACCGGCAGGAGGACATGGACGCGGCCCAGTATAAGCAGTACGCGGGGCATCCCTGTCTGCCGCCGTCCACCTATAAATTATCCTGCCATCTGGACAACGGACGCAGCGCCTTTTCCTTCTGCGTCTGCCCCGGCGGACAGGTGGTGGCGGCGGCCTCGGAGACGGGGCGGGTGGTCACCAACGGCATGAGCGAGTACGCCAGAGATAAGGAGAACATCAACGGGGCGCTGCTGGTGAACGTGACGCCGGAGGACTACGGCGGCGGTGACGATCCGCTGGCAGGTATCCGGTTCCAGCGGCAGCTCGAAGCGGCGGCCTATAAGCTGGGCGGCGGTGACTATCGGGCACCCTGCCAGCGGGTGGAGGACTTCCTGCTGGGCCGTCCCACAACGGAAGCGGGGTGGGTGAAGCCCAGCTACCGTCCCGGCGTTGCCTATACCGATCTGCACCGCTGTCTGCCGCCCTTTGTGGCGGAGACCATCGCCGGTGCGCTGCCGCTGCTGGAGCGGAAGATCCGGGGCTATGCCGCCCCTGACGCGCTGCTGACGGCGGTGGAGAGCCGTTCGTCCTCCCCCGTGCGCATCCATCGGGATGAGACGTACCAATGCAATATTCGCGGGCTGTATCCCTGCGGCGAGGGAGCCGGGTATGCCGGAGGCATCCTGTCCGCCGCTGCTGACGGCATGCGCTGCGCGGAACAAATGATAAAGGAGATATGACCATGAAAAAGATCGCGGTAGTGGAAAAATTCTTCGAGTCCCACCATCAGCAGCAGATCGAGACTGTGGCCGGAAAGCACGGCTATACGGTGGACTACTATCTGGACGGCGTGCTGCCCAAGGAGCGGGCCGGAGAGTATGAGATCGTGTACGGCATGCCCGACCGGACGGCGCTGAAGGATATGACGCAGTTGAAGTGGTTCTGCGCCAGCTTTGCCGGTGTAGACCGGTATGTGGACGAGGCGCTGTATCCCCACGAGGGCGTGCTGCTGAGCAACTCCGCTGGTGCCTACGGCGTCACCATCGCCGAGCACATTATGATGGTAACGCTGATGCTGCTGCGGCAGATGATGCCCACCATGAAGGCCGTGGGGGAGCGGGTATGGCTACCGCCGCTGCCGGTGCGCTCCCTCTGCGGAGCGAACATCACGGTGCTGGGCACCGGCGATATCGGCACCAGCTTTGCCCAGCGGGCCAAGGCTATGGGAGCCAAGTCCATCTGCGGCGTCCGCCGCACCATCAAGCCCGCCGACCCTGCCTTTGACCGGATCGTGACGCTTTCTGATTTGGACAGCGTGCTGCCGGAGACCGACATTCTGGTGATGGCGCTGCCCTCCACCGGCGAGACCGTGGGCGTGCTGAGCCGTGAGCGCATTGCCTTGCTGCCGCCGCAGGCCATCGTGGTCAACGTGGGCCGTGGTACGGCCGTCGATCAGGAGGCGCTGGCCGAGGCGCTGAACGCCGGACGCATCGCCGGTGCGGCGCTGGATGTGTTTGTCCCCGAGCCGCTGCCCCGGGATCATTTCCTGTGGGAGACGAAGAACCTGCTGATCACCCCCCACGTGGCGGGCAACATGTCCCTGGGCTATACCCGCGACAAGGACGTGGACATGTTCTGCGAGGATCTGGAGAACTTCGCTGCCGGTCGTCCGCTGGCCCATCTGGTCAACCGGAAGCTGGGGTATTAAGATTCTGAATAACACCTGCCGGACAACCGGCCGTGTTTCCACGGCCGGTTGTCGCTTTTTCCGGGAAATATGAGGGGAAATCGGGCGAAAAAGCAGAAAACATTATAACTTTAATAGATAACAGGGCATCGACTTTCCGAACTACCACATGGTTTGTTGATTGTGTTACATTTTTAGCAGGAGAGATTTTGTAAAAACGGCAATAATCAACAAAAATCATGATGCAGGAGGAGCAAACTATGATGAACCCCAATGTCGGTCTGGGCACCAAGGCCATTCACGCCGGTAATGTGAAGGACGCGCAGTACGGCGCGCTGACTACCCCCATCTATCAGACCTCTACCTTCGTGTTCGACAGCTGTGAGCAGGGCGGCCGCCGCTTTGCCGGTCAGGAGGGCGGCTACATCTACACCCGTCTGGGCAACCCCACCGTCTCCGTGCTGGAGAATAAGGTGGCGGCGCTGGAGGGCGGCGAGGCCTGCGTGGCGGCCGCTTCCGGTATGGGCGCCATTTCCTCCGCGCTGTGGACCATCGCCGGTGCAGGCAAGCACATCGTGGCCGACGGCACCCTGTACGGCTGCACCTTCGCCCTGCTGAACCACGGCATGAGCCGCTACGGCGTGGAGGTCAGCTTCGTGGATACCTCCGATCTTGCCGCCGTGAAGGCCGCCCTGAAGGAGAATACCTGCGCCGTTTATCTGGAGACCCCCGCCAACCCCAACCTGAAGATCGCCGATATCGCCGCCGTGGCAGAGATCGCCCACGGCTATAACCCCGCCATCAAGGTGGTGTGCGACAACACCTTCGCTTCTCCCGCTCTGCAGAATCCGCTGGCGCTGGGCGCCGACGTGGTGGTGCACTCTGCTACCAAGTACCTGAACGGCCACGGCGATGTGATCGCGGGCTTTGTGGTGGGCAAGGCCGACTTTATCGGTGAAGTCCGCATGTTTGGCCTGAAGGACATGACCGGCGCGGTCATGGATCCCTTTGCCGCCTATCTGATCCTCCGGGGTCTCAAGACGCTGGAGATCCGCATGGAGCGCCACTGCGCCAACGCCAAGGCCATCGCCGAGTATCTTGACAAGCACCCCGCCGTGGAGAAGGTGTACTATCCCGGCCTGAAGGATCACGTGGGCCACGATATCGCCGCCCGCCAGATGAAGGACTTCGGCGGCATGCTGAGCTTCGAGGTCAAGGGCGGCCGCGCTGCCGGTACCAAGCTGGTCAATGCGCTGCACCTGATCACCGTGGCCGTCTCTCTGGGCGACGCCGAGACGCTGATCGAGCATCCCGCCTCCATGACCCACTCCACCTATACCGAGGAGGAGCTGGCGGCCTCCGGCATCCCCGGCGGTCTGATCCGCCTGTCTGCCGGTCTGGAGAATGCCGAGGATATCATCGCCGATCTGGAGCAGGCACTGGCCCAGCTGTAAGGGGAAATTTATAGCGAAAAGAGAGCCGTAAGGCTCTCTTTTTTGCGTAATTTTGCGTTATTTTCGCAGATAGCTCTTGCGCCGACAGAAAACGGCATGTATAATGAAAACAGGCAGCGGAAAAAAGGGATATCCCTTTTTTCTTGGTTCAACTGAACCAAGAAGAGTGTTCTGCATTTCGGATAAAAAGGAGCGAGAGAGTATGAAAAAACGAGCGATGAGCCTTTTGTTGGCGCTGGTAATGATGCTGGCGCTGCTGCCCGCCCAGACGTGGGCCACGGACACGGTGGACGAGCCGGGCGAGGCAGAAGAGCAGACGATGCCCGCAGAACCCCAGGAGGAAGCCCTGAAGGCAGAGAAGACGGCGGAAGCTCCGCAGGTACAGGCGGAGGCGGTCACCAGCGGCACCTGCGGCGCGGAGGGCGACGGAAGCAATTTGAGATGGAGTCTTTCCGGCGGTGTGCTGACCATCAGCGGCACAGGCGCTATGAAAGATTGGGGCTTTTATGGCAATAACGTCAGCCCGTGGTGTGAAAACGAGCAGATCACTGGCATCGTGATCAATGATGGCGTGACCTCTGTTGGTGATGGTGCTTTTTACCAGTGCAAAAACGTGACAAATGTCAAGCTGCCCGATACGCTGAAAAGCATTGGTTACCTTGCGTTTTATTCCTGCTTCGGTCTGAAAGCAGTGGATATTCCCAATGGAGTAACCTCGCTGACTTCGGCGTTCCAAAACTGCAGAGGCTTAACGACAATCGATGTGCCCAGCAGTGTTACAGACATTGGGGGCGCGTTTGCCACCTGTGTAAGCTTGACCAATGTTACCCTTCCGGAAGGGTTGACAGAAATTGGAAAGAATGCCTTTGCCAGCTGCGAAAGATTGACCAGCATCAAAATCCCCAGCACAGTGACGTCTATTGGTAGTTATGCATTTGATGACACGGCGATTCGGACGATCGACATTCCCAACGGTGTGACGGAAATCGGAGAAAGGGCGTTTGGTCAGTGTCCGAATCTGACGGAACTTGTGATTCCCGACAGTGTGGTCAAAATCGGCCTCAATGTTGTGGAAGGCTGCTCTAAGCTGCGCTCCATTTATATTGGGAAAAATGTGACTTCCCTTTTTGAGACGTTCGGAGGCTATGGTTCTTTTCAGCGGGTACCTTTTGCAGATTGTAGCGCATTGGCAACGATCACGGTGAACAAGGACAACCAAAGCTATACCGCAGTAGACAATGTGCTGTTTGATAAAGAGATGAAGCAACTGATCCGTTGCGCTCCGGCAAAAACCGGCAGTTACAGCCTGCCCGCAAGCGTAACGAGTATCTATTGGCGTGAGGCGTTTGCGGATAGCCAGTTGACGGATATCACGATTCACGAAGGAGTGACAGTGATTCCAAAGCTGACTTTTATGAATAGCGCCGTGCGGACGGTTATTCTGCCCAAAACATTGACCAAAATCTATGAAAGCGCGTTCAAGGGCTGTACTAATTTGACCAGCATCGCCATTCCGGAGGGCATTGAGAATATTGAGGCGGAGACATTTTATAACTGCACCAGTCTGGCCCGCGTGACGCTGCCAAATTCGCTTAGAAGGATATATAGCGAAGCGTTTTCTGGATGTACCGGCCTGGGTAGTATTGTTATTCCGGAGGGGACATGGTATATTGCGAATCATACCTTTTTCGGCTGTACTGCTATGGCGTATGTGGGATTCCCGAAAACAATAGCTCGTATTGAAGAGGCGGCGTTTTTAGGCTGTGAGAATTTGAAGGATGTGTATTATAAGGGAACGGAAACAGAATGGAAGGAGGTCGCCCGCGGATGGCCTATTGAGGGTGATCCATTGATTAAATTGGATACGATTTTCCACTTCGAGACAGATGCTCCGGCCACGCCCCTGCTGCCCGGTTGTCCCACCGGCGGCGACAAGGTTCAGATTCAGGATGTAGCCTTTGTCTATGAATTCCTGACCGGTCAAAAGCAGGGCGACGATGCGGTGAAAGAGGGCAGCGCACAGTGGAACGCCATGAACGTAAACGGCGATGAAACCGTAGATGTGTACGACTTGCAGACGATCTACGAAATGGCTTGCGGCCTGCAGTAAATTAAACGCATAGGCGCAAATAACGGCATTATGCTCTGGGGAGCGGGGCAACGATCCTCGGCCGGACGTGCTTTCCATCCCGACTCCTGGGCGTTTGCATAACAAAAAGCTATCCCACCCCTTGGGGTGAGATAGCTTTTTGCGTCAGTTTGCTTTACCGCACCATGCTCCGGTCGATCTCCGCCAGAGAGTGTGCGCCGCACATCAGCATGGTATCCTCCAGTTCGGCCTTCAGCTTGGCCACCAGCACGGCAGGGCCTTCCTCGCCGCCGCCGTATACCATGTTGACGAAGGGACGGGCGATCAGCACGCCCTTTGCGCCCAGCGCCAGCGCCTTGAACACGTCCATACCGGTACGAATGCCGCCGTCCACCAGCACCATCACGTCCTTGCCTACTGCGTCCACGATCTCCGGCAGCACCTCCGCCGTGGCGGGGCACTGATCCAGCACACGGCCGCCGTGGTTGGACACGATGATGGCCTTGGCGCCGGCCTTTACGGCCTTCTCCGCGCCCTTGACGGTCATGATGCCCTTCAAGATAAAGGGCACGCCGGCGTAGTCGGCGATCTCCTTCAGCTGCTCCACCGTCTTGCTGCCGGCAGGCGGCGTCAGGTTCTTCAGGAAGGGCAGGCCCGCCGCGTCGATGTCCATGGCCATGGCAAAGCAGCCGGAGCTGCGCGCCAGCGCTATTTTCCGGGCCACCGTGGCGTTATCCCATGGCTTGACGGTGGGGATGCCCGCGCCGCCGCAGGCCGTGAGCACAAGGGCGGCGGCGGCCGTCAGCCCGGCCTCGCCGCGGACGAGCCGGACGGCGAGCACGATGCAGGCAGCAAGGAAAAACAGTGCGCCCAGAACGGCAGAGGCCAGACGCGGCAGGGTGAGCTTCTTCATGGGGCAACCTCCGAAAATGTTTATTAACGATTCTATTATACCGTCCGGCCCATGGGCTGTCAACCCTGCGGGCTGTATGAGACGCAGGGCCAAAAAGCGGAATAACGCGGCATATCTTTGGCAATTCTGCCGAAAAAAGTAAAATCTCCGTATGAGCATCCTGTTTTCTATGGCAATCGCAGAGAAAGTATGGTATCATAAACTCATCATACTGCCCTCTGCATATGCAGGGGGGACAGAAAAGGAGGATAATCTAATGAGGAAACACCTCAGTCGGGTCATGGCGGCGCTCCTTGTGCTGGCAATGGCCCTGACGATGCTGCCCGCCGTATCGGCTGCGAAGGAACGCTTCACGGCCACGCCCATCGACGGCATCCCGGAGAGCGGGCAGTCGTTCGTCATCTACAGCGCGCCCGCAGGCGGCGTGTTCTCGCCGGAGGCCTCCGGCGGCGCAGTCGGCGTTTCGGCTGCTTTCGGCTCCGAGGAGTCTGCAAACCTGACCGTGCAGACGGGCGCAGGTGCCTATCAGGCCGTGAAGAACGCGGACGGCACCTACTACCTGACGTGCGGCGG
>OLZR01001311.1_pt1 | contig 9841 bp, 8 predicted proteins | sample 1644421 | NCBI WGS metagenome assembly OLZR01 (sample SAMEA103958132, study PRJEB25191) | human gut metagenome | biome: human-associated habitat [ENVO:00009003]; feature: intestine environment [ENVO:2100002]; material: feces | place: Germany | collected 2013/2015 | reverse complement strand
CAAGCGCTCTCCCAGCTGAGCTAACCGCCCAAATAAAAAAATGGTGCCTCAGAGCGGAATCGAACCACTGACACGGGGATTTTCAGTCCCCTGCTCTACCGACTGAGCTACCGAGGCAAATAAAAATGGCGACCCGAAGGGGACTTGAACCCCTGACCTCCGCCGTGACAGGGCGGCATTCTAACCAACTAAACTACCGGGCCATCTTAACCTTTTTTGCTGTTTTTTCTCTGTGAGTTGTTGTCTCACGAGCCAGCTTCTATAGTATATTATTTTAAAACCATTTTGTCAACACTTTTTTTGAAAAAAATTTAAAAAAGTTATCGTTTTTATTTTTCCAGATTAAAGTCCATTATTTTTTATCAAAAGACTTCCTTATTATAAATATAGTAAAATTTATTTTATCATCTCATTTTGAAAATAAAATCTTCATTTTCAGCACTTATTTCTATTTAATTTTACTTTTCTATTCAATTTCAGCTAAAAAATTCATTCTTTTTTTCTAAAATTAATAAAAAAAATCCTCAAAAGTGAATACTATTCATTTTGGTAATTTTTTTATTCTATGATATAATACATATGCACAATAATAACTATTTAAAGCTTATATTTCTAATTTCTAAAGTATTAATAAATATATATTTTATAGGTGGTGTTATCTTGAATTTTTCGTATAAACTTGGTATTGATATCGGTTCTACTACTATAAAATTAGTTGTCTTAGACAAAGATAATCAAGTAGTTTATAAGAAATACATGCGTCATTTATCAGAAATCTATAAATCCATGCACGATAATATGATTTTATTATCAGATACATTAAAAAATCATAAATTTACCTGTGCAATAACTGGCTCTGCCGGTATGGGTATGGCTAACAATTTAAACATGCCTTTCGTTCAAGAAGTAATTGCTTGTTCTAAAGCTGTTAAAAATTGGATACCTCAAACTGATGTAGCTGTAGAGTTAGGCGGTGAAGATGCTAAAATCACTTATTTTGGCTCTGCACCAGAACAACGTATGAATGGTGTTTGTGCAGGTGGCACAGGTTCATTTATTGACCATATGGCTTCACTTTTAAATACTGATGCTATGGGTTTAAATGAATTAGCTCAAAAAGGCACTCAAATTTATACTATTGCTTCTCGTTGTGGTGTTTTTGCTAAAACAGATGTTCAAGCATTATTAAATGATGGTGTTTCTAAAGCCGATATTGCTCTTTCTATCTTACAAGCTGTAGTTAATCAAACTATCGGTAACTTAGCACAAGGACGTCCACTTGAAGGTAATATAGCCTTTTTAGGTGGCCCTTTATATTTCTTAACTCAATTAAAAGAACGCTTCATTAAAACTTTAAAATTAACTGATGAACATATTGTCAATGTTGATGATGGTTGTTACTTTGTTGCTATGGGTTGCGCATTAAGCGATAATGCAATCGAAATGACATATGATGAATTAATGCAACGTTTAAATAATTGCAGTAAATCATCTACAGAAACTGAATCTGTAGCCTTTACATTATTTAAAAATGAACAAGAATATAATGAGTTTAAGCAACGTCATAATAAAGATGTTGTAAAAAAAGCTTCATTATCAGATTATCAAGGACCTCTATACATAGGTATTGATGCTGGTTCTACTACTACAAAATTAGTCGCAATTAGTAAAGATCGTGAAATATTATATTCTTCCTATGGCAGTAATAATGGCTCACCATTAAAAACTGTATTAGATGAAATAAAAACTCTATATGAAATTATTCCTCCTAATGCTTATATTGCTACTGTTGGTACGACTGGCTATGGAGAACATATCGTCAAAGCTGCTCTTCATGCAGATTTTGGTGAAGTAGAAACTTTTGCTCATTTACGTGCAGCTCGTGAATTTTGTCCTGATGTATCTTGCGTTCTAGATATCGGTGGACAAGATATGAAATGCTTCTATGTAAATAAAGGCAATATCGGACAAATCATTTTAAATGAAGCTTGCTCTGCTGGCTGTGGTTCTTTCATTCAAAACTTCGCTCAAGGCTTAAATATGGAAGTCAGCGATTTTGCCAATAAAGGCTTAACTGCTAAAAATCCAGTAGATTTAGGTACTCGTTGTACTGTTTTCATGAATTCTCGTGTAAAACAAGCCCAAAAAGAAGGAGCTTCTGTAAATGATATTTCTGCTGGTATAGCTCTTTCCGTTATTAAAAATGCTTTATTTAAAGTAATCCAAGTCAAAGATGTATCTGAACTTGGCGATAATATCGTAGTTCAAGGTGGTACATTCTATAATGACGCTGTACTTCGTTCTATGGAATTATTGTTAAATAAAAATGTAATCCGTCCAGATATCTCTGGCTTAATGGGTGCTTATGGTATTGCACTTTTAGCTATAGAACGTCAACAAGAAAAATCTTCTATTTTAACCAAAGAAGAATTAAAAGATTTCCATATGGAAACAAAAACTTACCGCTGTCATGGCTGTGGTAATAATTGCTTAATCACAACACAAATTTTCCCTGATGGCAATCGCTATTCTACAGGAAATCGCTGTGAAAAAGGCATTGGCAAACAAGTGGCTAAAGAAGATAAAGCACCTAATATTTATAAATATAAATATCATCGTTTATTTGAATACTATAAACCACTTCTCAATGCGCCAAAAGGACGTATAGGTATTCCACGTGTACTCAATATGTATGAAGATTTTCCATTCTGGTTTACTTTCTTCACTTTATTAGGTTATGAAGTAGTATTATCTGGCAAATCTTCCGCTCAGTTATATTGTAAAGGTATGTCTACTATTCCTTCTGACTCTTTATGTTATCCAGGAAAATTAGTACACGGTCATATCATGGATTTAATTGAAAAAGGTATAACTACTATCTTTTATCCATGTATTCCTTATAATATGAAAGACCCTCTTCACGCCTCCGATAACAATTATAACTGTCCTATTGTCGCTTCTTATGCTGAAAATATCCGCGCTAATATGGATATTCTCCGCCAGAAAAATATAAACTTCCTTCAACCATTCTTACCAATAAATAATAAAAAAGCTCTGATTAAACGTTTACAAGAAGAATTATCCTCTTTAAATATTCCTAAAAAAGACTTAATCGAAGCTGTAGAAAAAAGTTATCAAGAATTAGATAAATATAAAGAAGACATTCGCAACTATGGTGAAAACATCATCAAAGAAGCTACTGATAAAAAAATGCCAATTGTCGTTTTAGCTGGTAGACCATACCATGTTGACCCTGAAATCAATCATGGTATTCCTGAAATGATTCAATCTTACGGCATTGCAATTTTATCTGAAGATGCTCTTTATCATTTAGATTGCCCAGAAGATAGCTTAGATATCGTAAACCAATGGAGCTATCATGCTAGATTGTATCATGCTGCTAGTTATGTAGCTCGCCATAAAGAAATGACTTTAATTCAATTCAGTTCCTTTGGTTGTGGTCTTGATGCTATCACTACTGGTCAAGTACGTGAAATCTTAGAACAACATGGCGATATCTATACCATGATAAAATTAGATGAAGTAAGTAACCTTGGTGCAGCTCGTATACGTATTCGTTCTCTCATGGCTGCATGGAAATATGGCTTTGCCCAAATTGACGAAATTGAACCGCCAAAACAACGTGCTTATTTCAGCAAAGAATGTCAAGAAGAACATACTATCTTGGCACCGCAAATGTCTCCTAAACATTTTGATTTCATTCAACATGCTTGTAAAAAATCCGGTATGAAAATCGTCATTCCACCAATGCCTACACAAGAAGATATTGATTTAGGTCTACGCTATGTCAATAATGATATGTGCTATCCTGCAATCGTAGTCATTGGTCAATTATTAAAAGCATTAAAATCAGGCGAATATGATGTAAATAATACTTCAATCATGCTTTTCCAAACATGTGGTGCTTGCCGTGCTACAAACTATTTAAATTTAATGCGTAAAGCTTTAGAAAATGCTGGCTTAAGCCAAGTTCCTGTATTTGCTTGTGTTGGTCGTGAAACAGATGATTTCAAATTAAAAACAGAAATCTGGCTTGATGTTGTCAAAGCTACTATTTACGCTGACTTATTAATTCGCTTATCTAATAGAACAAGACCTTATGAAAAAGTAGCTGGCTCTGTTGATGTCTTATATAATAAATGGCGTAAAATCTTCATGGACGAAATCACTAATGGCAATTATATTAAATTCAGCAATAATATCAAAAAAGCTGTAAAAGAATTTGATGAAATTGCTCTCAATGAAGATGTAATAAAACCAAAAGTAGGTATCGTTGGCGAAATTCTTGTTAAATATCATCCAACTGCCAATAATCATGTAGAAAAAATTCTCTTTGATGAAGGTGCTGAAGTTGTAACACCTGATTTAATGGATTTCTTCATGTACATGGCATATGATGATATCGTAAAATATAAAATGCTCGATGGTAAATGGATAGATAAAGCTAAATCAGAAATTTTCATCAAAGTTCTTGAATTTTTCCGCAAACCTATGCGCAAAGCACTTCGTGCTAGCAAACGCTTCACTGCTCCATATACTATTAAAGAAATAGCTAAATTAACTACTCCTCATGTTTCTTTAGGTAATATGGCTGGTGAAGGTTGGTTCTTAACTGGTGAAATGGCAAAATTAATCCAAGAAGGTGTAGACAATATCATTTGTTTACAACCATTTGGTTGCTTGCCAAATCACATCACAGGAAAAGGTATGATACGTGAACTCATGCGTACACATGATGGTGTAAATATCGTAGCTATTGACTGTGATGCTGGTATCAGTGAAGTAAACCAGTTAAATCGTATAAAATTAATGCTTTCTGTAGCTAAAGAAAAAATCGCTGAGCAAGACCATAAAGCTCTATAAAAATATTTGATAAAGTAATTAAAAATAAGAACTGTATTTTCAAAGATACAGTTCTTATTTTTTTGCATTGACTTGAAGTAAACTCCAAGTTTTATAATTAAAATATAAATAATTTGTAATGGAGGTCTTCATTATGTCTAAACATTATATTGCCCCATTAAGCGATAATATTGAGCGTACTTCTGTATTTTATAAAAATCGCTATGGTTTTACTCTAGCTGGAGATTTATATCATCTAAAAAATTTAGATAAAAACAAACAATATCCAGCTTTAATTGTAGGTGCTCCCTATGGTGGTGTTAAAGAACAAGGGCCTTGTATTTATGCTAATGAACTTGCAAAACGTGGATTTATCGTTTTAACATTTGACCCTTGCTTTATGGGAGAATCTGAAGGATATCCTCGCCATGTCTCTTCTCCAGATATTTTTACAGAAAATTTTAGTGCAGGTGTTGATTATTTAGGGCTTCTACCATTTGTAAACCGTGAACAAATTGGAGCTATCGGTATTTGTGGTTCTGGTGGTTTCGCTTTATCTGCAACACAGATGGATACACGTATAAAAGCTGTAGCTACAGCTTCAATGTATGATATGACTGTAGCTTCTCGCTTAGGCATGGATAAAGAAACTATTCAAGCTACTAAAGAAAAATTATCTAAACAAAGATGGATTGATGCTCAAAACGGCTATCCTGAATACATTCCATATTTTCCAGATAAACCACTTGAAAAAGTTCCTGAAGATTTAACAGAACCAACAGCTGAATGGTTCCGTTTTTACGCTTTAAAAAGAGGACATCATATCAATGCTTTAGGTGGCTTTACTACAACTAGTAATCTTGCTTTTATGAATTATCATTTACTTGATTATCTTGATGAAATTTCTCCTCGTCCAATATTATTTATCGTTGGCGATAGAGCTCATTCTAAATTTTTCAGTGAAGAAGCATTTAATAAAGCCTCTGAACCTAAAGAATTATATGTTGTAGATGATGCTGAACACATTGATTTATATGACAAAATCAATAAAATACCATTTGATAAATTAGAATTATTCTTCAAAAATAACTTTAAATAAAATCTAAAAATTTTTTAAATCCTTTTCATTTACTAATAAAAAAGCTCTTTGATTAGTTTTTAATCAAAGAGCTTTTATTTGTATTAATTCTTTTATATTTTCTTAAAATTTATAAAAAACTATTTACTTTTTAAATAAAATGCTCTATACTATTCTTGTAAACATTATAACGTTATAACATTATAACCAAGGAGGAACGGTATGAAAATATATGATATTCATTCTCATTTTGGTCCTACTAGTTCTGGTGAAATTGTTTCAGCTAATAACATGATCTCAGAACTAAAATCTTATGGTATTTCAAAAGTTGGAATTAGTTGTCTCTCTGGAAATTCTACAAGAGAACAAAATGATTTAATTTATAATACTATGAAAGAATTTCCTAATGAGATAGAAGGATACGCTTTTATTAATCCAAAAGATTCAGATGCTATTAATGAAGTTAATTTATGTTTAGATGAATATAAAATGAACGGCGTAAAATTTCATTCTTGGAAACAAGGATATTATCCAGATAATAGACCTGAACTTTCAAAAATTTTTAAAGAAATCAGTAAATATAATGTTCATGTTGAAATGCATGTAGGAACTGCACCTCTAAGTACTCCATATATTTGGGCAGAATGGGCAAAAAAATTTCCTAATATAGATTTTCTTTTTACTCACATTGGTTATTATGAATTTGGCATGTCTACAATTATGGCAGTTAAAGATTTAAAAAATGTATGGGTTGAAACATCTGGTCAAATGGATGTTGATGTTTTAAAAAATGCTGTAAAAATTTTAGGAGCTAATCGTGTTGTTTTCGGTACTGATTGGCCTTATAAGCCTGTAAATATTGAAATAGATAAATTCTATCATTTAGGTTTTAATGATACTCAACTTGAACAAATTTTTTATAAAAATGCAGAATATTTATGGAGGATGTAAAATGAAATTTTTATTAATAACACATGGCAATTTAGCTGAAGGCTTATTACACTCTGCTAAAATGCTAATAGGTGAATTAAAAGAGGTTGACTTTATATCATTCAAAGAAACTATGGGAAATGAAGATTTAGAGCTACTTATAACAAATTATATTAATGACAATCAGTCTAAAGAACTTTTAATTTTTACTGATATTTTAGGCGGAACTCCTTTTAATCTTTCTACATTAGCAGCCTTTGAAAAAAATAATATTGCTATCTTATATGGTATAAATTTACCTACATTTATTGAATGTTATATGAATAAAGATATTTTAACTTTAGATAAAATGAAAAAACATATTTTAGAAAATGCTAGCCAAACAATTGGTATCAGCGATTTATAAGGAGAGATTTAATATGAACATTACTGTATTTAGAATTGATGAACGATTAATCCATGGACAAATTGTTACAGCTTGGCTTCAATATGCAGATGCCAAACAAATTGTTGTTGTTGATGATAATGCAGCTAAAAATTCGTTAAGACAAAAATTATTACGTATGGCTACTCCTAAAGATATCAAATTACAAGTATTAACTATTGCAGATGCCATTAAAATTTTACAAGACGATACATCTTCTGATAATACACTTCTACTTGCTGGATCACCATCTACTGCATTGCAATTAGCAAATGTTTTAACTATTAAAAATATAAATATTGGAAATCAAAACATGAAAAAAGGAAAAAGTAAAATTTTAGATAATTTCTGGCTCTTTGATGAGGATATTTCTGCCTTCAAACAATTAGAAGAATTAGGCTTTATTTGTGAATTTAGAACAGTACCTAGTGATCATAGTCAAAATACTTTCGAATTAATAAGAAAAGCTAACTTATAATATTTAAATTAAAAGGAGTATATATTATGGGTATTTTTGAACAAGCTTTATTAGTTTCTCTCTTTGTTACTATTGCGTTTATTGATTCTCATACATTTCAAACACATATTTTTAGACCTATTGTAGTAGGTCCTATCGTTGGATTAATTATGGGTGATACAGCTACTGGATTTGCTGTAGGTGTAAGTATTGAACTTATGTTTTTAGCTGTAATATTTGTGGGTACTGCTACTCCTCCAGATCCTACAATTTCTACAGCAATTGCTACTGCAATTGCCATTTTAGGTGGAGGTGGTACTGAGCTTGCAGTTGCAACAGCTTTACCAGTTTCTTTTATTGGTCAAATTGCTACAACTTTTCAAAATTCTTTAATAAATGTATATTTTATGCATAGAGTAGATAATGCTGTTAGTAAAATGAATCGTGGAGCTATTATTCGTAACAATACTATATATCCTATGTTAATGAATATATTATTATATGGTGTTCCAACATTTTTAGCAGTTTATTTTGGTGCTGATTTTGTAGCAAATATTATAGAATCCATTCCTGAAAAAATTATATCTGGTCTAGCTGTTGGTGGAGGAATGATTGGTGCTGTTGGTTTTGCTTTATTACTTTCTACCATAAAGTCTAAAAAAATGTGGCCATTCTTTATCATTGGATTTTTCTTTGCATCTTACCTTCATGTTAACATGATTGGCATAGCTTTATTAGCTGTTGCCTGCTGTGCAATATATTATTATTTTGGTAGTAAAGAAATAAATGAATAAGAGGTTTTAATATGGAAAAGAAACTTACAAATAAAGATTTATGGAAAATTTTTTGGAATCAAATGACTATTCGTACTTGTAATAACTACGAACGTCAACAAAATGCAGGATTTACCCAAGCTATGATGCCTGCTATTGAAAAACTATATGATACAGAAGAAAAAAACAAGAAGCTTATGAACGTCATATGGAATATTTTCTAACTAATGACATTACTTCTGCTATACCTGTAGGCATAAGTGCTGCAATGGAAGAAGAAAATGCTAATAATGATGATTTTGATGGTTCTATTGTTACAGACATAAAAACTGCTTTAATGGGTCCATTAGCAGGTCTTGGTGATTCTTTATTAAATGGTACAGCTCGCCCTATACTAGCTAGTTTAGCTATATCTTTTATTCAAAGTGGATTAGGTTGGTTTGGTCCTTTATTTTTTGTTTTAGGTATGTGTGTGGTATCTTTAGGTACTCGCTATGTAGGTGTTTTTCAAGGATATTCTCAAGGTATAAAACTATTAGATACTATTCAAAATAGTGGATTAATTGATAAAATAACAGATTTAGCTTCTTTAGCAGCTTTCATGATTGTTGGTGGTTTTATACCTGCCTTAGTTGTAATAACAACACCTATCTCAATAGGAAGTGGTGAAAGTGTTTTAGTCTTACAAGATACTTTAGATAGCTTAATGCCAGGTTTTCTTGGATTAATGTATACTCTATTAATGTATATTTTAATCACTAAAAAGAAAATTTCTGCAACTATATTAATTTTTTCTACTATGATAATTGGTGTAGCTGGAACATATCTAGGTATTTTGGGTTAGGAGTATAGTTATGTATATTGATATCCACTCATATATAAAATATAATAATGGACAATATAATTTATTACCATTACTAAATGATATGAAAAAATATAATATTGATTATAGAGTTGTTGGTTCTTTCAATAATTTAAGTAATATTGAAAATACAAAAAATATTATCAATATTGTCAATAAACATGATAATTTATTAGGTTGTGCTATTATAAATCCTAAAGATCCGTCGTGTATTGATAGTGTAAAGTTAGCTTGCACTAATGAAAATATATCCATGTTCGAATTTAATTCTTTCGAACATGGATATTATCCCGACTTACAATATAATCTAAATGAAATACTATCTATAATTGAAACTACAAATAAACCTGTAAAAGTTTTTGTAGGAATTGGTGCTCGTTCTATACCACAACAATGGGAATTTTGGGCTAAAAAATATCCTAAAATAAAATTTATTTTTCTTTCAAAAACAAAA
>OLZR01001310.1_pt1 | contig 9850 bp, 5 predicted proteins | sample 1644421 | NCBI WGS metagenome assembly OLZR01 (sample SAMEA103958132, study PRJEB25191) | human gut metagenome | biome: human-associated habitat [ENVO:00009003]; feature: intestine environment [ENVO:2100002]; material: feces | place: Germany | collected 2013/2015 | reverse complement strand
AGGCGTGGTCGGCATAGATCAGCGACGAAAGGGCATCGACCGGTTCGCCGTTGAGCAGGATGTCCAGTTTGGCCAGCTTGCTCGGACGGAACCCGATGCGGTGATAGTCGAACGAGGCGTAGCCCTTGGAAATGCTCTTGAGCTTGTCGTAGAAGTCGAACACGATCTCTGACAGGGGCATCTCGAAATTGACCTCCACGCGATCCTGCGTGATGAAGGTCTGGTTTTTCATGATACCCCGCTTGTCGATGCAGAGCTTGAGCACGTTGCCCAGGAAATCCGACTTGGTGATGATTTGAGCCAGGATATAAGGCTCCTCGATCGAGGCGATTTTGGTTATTTCGGGCAGGCCCGAGGGGTTGTGCACCTCGAGCACGTCGCCCTGCGTCGTGGTGATTTTATAGGATACGTTCGGGACGGTCGTGATGACGTCCATGTCGAATTCGCGGTAGAGGCGTTCCTGGATGATCTCCATGTGCAGCAGTCCGAGAAATCCGCAGCGGAAGCCGAAGCCCAGCGCCAGCGAACTTTCGGGCTCGAACGTGAGCGAGGCATCGTTGAGCTGCAATTTTTCGAGCGAAGCCCGCAGGTCTTCGTACTGGTCGGCTTCGACGGGATAAACGCCCGCGAAGACCATCGGTTTCACATCCTCGAAACCGGCGATGGCCTCCGTCGAAGGGTTTTCGACCGATGTGATCGTATCACCCACCTTGACGTCCGACGAAGTTTTGATGCCGGAGCAGATATAGCCCACGTCCCCGGCACGGATTTCGTCGCGGGACTGCATCTTGAGCTTCAGCACGCCCACTTCGTCGGCGTCGTATTCGCTGCCCGTGTTGAAGAATTTGACATGCTCGCCCTTGCGGATCGTACCGTTGAAGACGCGGAAATAGGCGATGATGCCTCGGAAGGGGTTGAACACCGAGTCGAAGATCAGCGCCTGCAACGGCGCGCTCTCGTCGCCCGTGGGAGCGGGAATGCGGTTTACGATCGCTTCCAACACCTCTTCGACGCCCAGTCCCGTCTTGCCCGATGCCAGCAGAATATCCTCCTCCCTGCATCCTATGAGGTCGATCACCTGATCCTTCACCTCGTCGATCATCGCCGAATCCATGTCGATCTTGTTCAGCACGGGGATGATCTCCAGGTCGTGCCCCACGGCGAGGTAGAGGTTCGAAATCGTCTGCGCCTGAATGCCCTGCGTGGCGTCGACCACCAGCAGCGCCCCTTCGCACGAGGCGATTGCGCGCGACACTTCGTACGAGAAGTCGACGTGTCCCGGGGTGTCGATCAGGTTGAGCGTGTACCGCTGTCCGTCGCGGGCTGTGTACTCCATCTGGATGGCGTGGCTCTTGATGGTGATTCCCTTTTCGCGTTCGAGGTCCATGTCGTCGAGCACCTGCGACTGCATTTCGCGCTGGTTGAGCGTGTTGGTCTTCTCCAGCAGACGGTCTGCGAGTGTCGATTTGCCGTGGTCGATGTGGGCTATGATGCAGAAATTTCGGATGTTTTTCATATATAAGGGTAAAATCTTCGGCAAATATACATAAATTTTTGAATATATCGGAGGGCTTCCGTTTGCCGGAATGGCACAAATTGCTTATATTTGCGACTTCAACAAGTTAGGTTAAAGATGTTAAGCAGACAAATCGCATCCAAACTCCGGGGCTACGAGACCCCGTTCTACCTCTATGACATGGCGCTGTTGCGCCAGACCCTCGAAAGCGTCGTCTACGAGTCGAAGAAATACGGCTACAAGGTCCACTACGCCATCAAGGCCAACTACGACGACCATCTGCTGGCGGTCATCCGCGAATACGGGCTGGGCATCGACTGCGCCTCGGGCAACGAGCTGCGCAAGGCCGTCGAGGCCGGATTCGACCCCAAGGGCATCGTCTATGCGGGCGTGGGCAAACGCGACAAGGAGCTGAAATACGCCATCGAGCAGAACATTCTGGCCATCAACTGCGAGTCGATTCAGGAACTGGAGCTGGTCGATGCCCTTTCGGCCGAGGCGGGCAAGGTGACCGACATCGCGCTGCGCATCAACCCCGACATCGACCCCAAGACCAACCACTGCATCGACACGGGCCAGGCGGACAGCAAGTTCGGCATCTCCTACGAGGAAGTGCTTGAGCACGCCGCGGAGATCCGGTCGCTCAAAAACGTCAACATCATCGGACTGCACCTGCACATCGGATCGCAGATCCGCGAGCTGCATGTCTTCGAGAACATGTGCAACAAGGTCAACGTCATCGTCGAGAACCTCGAAAAACTGGGCTGCAAGTTCCGTTTCGTCGACGTGGGCGGCGGTCTGGGCGTCAACTACGACGTTCCCGAGAACGAGCCGATCCCCAACTTCGCGTCGCTGTTCTCGATCGTCCACAACCACCTGCGCATCGGCGACCGCGAGGTGCACTTCGAGTTCGGGCGTTCGATCGTCGCCGAATGCGGCGAGCTGATCACGACGGTGCTGTTCAACAAGACCACCGCCACGGGCCGCAAGCTGGTGATCGTCGACGCTTCGATGACCGAGCTGGTCCGCCCGGCGATGTACGGTTCGTACCACAACATCGAGAACATCACGGCCAAGGACGACGAGGTGCGCGAGAAATACACGGTTGTCGGCACGGCCTGCGAATCGACGGACGTTTTCGACGAGAACGTCACCCTGCGCCGCACGCACCGGGGCGACCTGCTGACCATCAAGTCGGCCGGGGCCTACGGCATGTCGATGGCTTCGCGCTACAACCTCCACGATCTTCCCGGCGCCGTTTACAGCGACGAAGTCAAATAGATAAAGGCGGCTCCGGCCGCCTTTCCTCATCGCTATGTGGCTCACTTTGGCATTCACCTCGGCGGCGCTGCTCGGCTTCTACGATGCGGCCAAGAAAAAGGCCCTCACCGGCAACGCCGTGCTGCCCGTGCTGTTGCTCAACACGCTCTTTTCGACGCTGTTCTTCCTGCCCGCGATTCTCTCGGCGGAGTTCGGCCTCGGATGGTTCGACCATACCCTGCTGGCGACGGCTCCCGGCACATGGGAGGCCCACGCCCTGGTCGTTCTGAAATCGGCCATCGTGCTCACTTCGTGGATTTTCGGTTACTTCGGCATGAAGCACCTCCCGATCACCATCGTCGGGCCGATCAACGCCACGCGCCCCGTTATGGTGCTCGTCGGGGCATTCGTGATCTTCGGCGAGCGTCTCAACGCCTACCAGTGGACCGGCGTTGCGCTGGCCCTCGTGTCGCTCTTCCTGCTGAGCCGTTCGAGCCGCCGCGAAGGGGTCGACTTCGCGCACAACGTCTGGATACTCTGCATCGCCCTGGCCGCCGTCATGGGTGCCGTCAGCGGGCTGTACGACAAATATATCATGGCGCGCCTCGACCCGGTTTTCGTGCAGAGCTGGTATAACCTCTACCAGCTCGGGATGATGTCCGTCGTGGTCGGCATCCTCTGGTGGCCCCGGCGGCACGCCACCACCCCGTTTCATTGGAGCTGGGCCATTCCGCTGATCTCGGTGTTCCTTTCGCTGGCCGACTTCGCCTACCTGTTCGCCCTGCGCGATCCGGACGCCATGATCTCCGTGGTCTCGATGGTCCGCCGCGGCTCGGTCGTGGTGTCGTTTCTCTGCGGCGCGGTGCTGTTCCGCGAGCGCAACCTGCGCTCGAAGGCCGTCGACCTGGCCTTTATCCTCGTCGGCATGTTCTTCCTCTGGCTCGGTTCCCGCCCCGCTTAAGAAGCGGGTTTTAGGGGGCGATGGAATGTCCCTCTGGTCTCCCGCCCCGTTCTGCACCTCCGGCGCAAAACAAAAAGCGAGACCCGAAAGTCTCGCTTCTCCTATTTTGAGCGCAGCTTCAGATAAGATGCTCCAACTGGTTGATCGTCTTGCGGATTTCCTCATCGCTCGGCGAGAAGTCCTTCAATGCTCCGGCCAGATACTGCTCGTAGGCGTAGAGGTCGATCACGCCGTTGCCCGAGAGGTTGAACAGGATGGTTTTCGATACGCCTTCCTCCTTGGCTTTCAGCGCTTCGCGGATCGTCGCGGCGATGGCGTGCGTCGACTCCGGAGCCGGGATGATGCCCTCGGTCTGGGCGAACAGAACGCCTGCGGCGAGGGTCTCGACCTGCGGCATCGACTGCGCCTCGATCAGCCCGTCCTTCATCAGTTGGCTGACGATCGACCCCGCTCCGTGGTAGCGCAATCCCCCGGCGTGAATGTCCGAAGGCTGGAAATCGTGGCCCAGCGTGTACATCGGGATCAGGGGCGTGAATCCCGCCACGTCGCCGAAGTCGTACTGGAATTCGCCGCGGGTGAGTTTCGGGCATCCTTCAGGCTCCACGGCGATCACGCGTATCTTCTTCCCCTCGGCGAAATTCTTCCGCAGGAACGGGAAGCCGATGCCCGCGAAGTTGCTGCCGCCTCCGAAACATCCGATCACCATGTCCGGCTCGGCGTCGGCCATCTCCATCTGCGTCACGGCCTCCTGGCCGATGACCGTCTGGTGCAGAACCACGTGATTCAGCACGCTTCCCAGGCAGTAGCGCGTGTCTTCCGGACGGCGCAAAGCCATCTCCACGGCCTCGGAAATGGCCAGCCCGAGGCTTCCCGAACAGTGCGGATCGCGCTCCAGCGCCGCACGGCCCGATTCGGTCAGCGTCGAGGGCGACGCCACGCACTCCGCGCCCCACGTGTTCATCATCAGGCGGCGGTAGGGCTTCTGGTCGTAGCTGACCTTGACCATGAATACCTGGAGGTCGATGCCGAAGTGCTTGGCCGCGAAGGCGATCGACGCGCCCCACTGTCCGGCGCCGGTCTCGGTGGTCAGGTGCTTGATGCCCTGTTTGTAGTTGTAGTAGGCCTGCGGCACGGCGGTGTTGGGCTTGTGCGAACCCGCGGGCGACACGCTTTCGTTCTTGAAAAAGATCTTCGCGGGCGTTCCGAGGGCCTTTTCCAGCCCCGTCGCGCGCACGAGCGGCGTCGGGCGCCATATCCTGTAAATCTCCTGCACCTCCTCGGGAATGTCGATGTAACGCTCGGTCGACATCTCCTGGTCGATCAGTTCCTCGGCGAAGATCGCCGACATCTGCTCCTTCGTGACGGGCTTTTTCGTTCCGGGGTGCAGCGGCGGGAGCGGTTTGTTGGGCATGTCGGCCACGATGTTGTACCATTGCGTGGGCATCTGTTTTTCGGTGAGGCAGAATTTTTTCGTTTCCATAATGGGTATCGGTTTTTGAATTTGAAATGTACAAAAGAAAAAGCCCGCTGCTTACTTTTCGTAAACAACGGGCTTGTGTATTTTTCGGGGTTCAACTATACACGCGCGGTTCCGCACTCATTGTTCACGAGAGTCAACGAGCGCCACCACCATGCCTGTATGTTGAAATTGCGGATCATCTTTCAGCTTTGTTTCTGCAAATATATGCGGTCGGTTCGTAAAATGCAAATTTTTTACGAATTATTTTCGACACCTATATATGTAAGGAATTTTTACCGTACTTTGCGGAAAAATTTATATTTTTGCATGATTATCCGCAAATTCAAAACTTAACGATATGAATATTTCGTATAACTGGCTCAAACGTTATATCGCGACCGATCTTCCGGCCGAAAAGATCGCTGAAATCCTGACGGACATCGGCCTCGAAGTCGAAGGCTTCGAGAAGATCGAAACCGTGAAAGGCGGCCTTCGGGGCGTTGTCGTCGGCGAGGTTGTGACCTGTGCCGATCACCCCGATTCGGACCACCTGCACCTGACGACGGTGGGAGCCGCCGAGCCGTTGCAGATCGTCTGCGGCGCCGCGAACTGCCGGGCCGGATTGAAAGTCCTCTGCGCCACGGTCGGCGCGGTGCTCTACCCCGACGGCGGCGACGAGGAGTTCAAGATCAAACGTTCGAAGATCCGCGGCGTGGAGTCGCTCGGAATGCTCTGCGCCGAGGACGAGCTGGGCATCGGGTCTTCGCACGACGGCATCATGGAACTTCCGGCCGACGCCCCCGTGGGCATGGAGGCCAGGGAATACCTGCATGTCGAGGACGACTACCTGATCGAGATCGGACTCACGCCCAACCGTGTGGACGCCGCTTCGCACATCGGCGTGGCGCGCGATCTGGCCGCTTACCTGAAGAGCCGCGGCGAAAATGCCGAAGTGAAACTGCCCGATGTTTCGGCCTTCGCTCCCGACAATCACGACCTGGAGGTGGCGGTCCGCGTCGAAAATCCCGAGGCCGCGCCCCGCTATGCCGGCGTTACGGTCACGGGCTGCAAGATCGGTCCGTCGCCCGAGTGGATGCAGAACTGCCTGCGCGCCGCGGGCATCAATCCCAAGAACAATCTGGTCGACATCACCAATTTCGTGCTGTTCGAGCTGGGCCAGCCCCTGCACGCCTTCGACGCCGCGAAGATCGAGGGCCGCGAAGTCGTGGTCCGCACCTGCGCCGAGGGCACGCCCTTCGTGACGCTGGACGGCGTGGAGCGCAAACTCACGGACAAGGACCTGATGATCTGCTCGGCCGAGCGTCCCATGTGCATCGCCGGCGTTTTCGGCGGACTGGACTCGGGCGTGAGCGACACCACGACCGACGTATTTATCGAGAGCGCCTATTTCAATCCCGTGTGGGTGCGCAAGACGGCCAAGCGTTTCGGCCTGAATACCGACTCTTCGTTCCGCTTCGAGCGCGGCATCGACCCCAACATGCAGGTCTACGCCGCCAAGCGCGCCGCCCTGCTGATGAAGGAGCTGGCCGGGGGTACGATCTCCAGCGGCATCACGGACATCTATCCGGAGCCGATCGGGGATTTCGTCTTCGACATCTCGTTGGCAAGGGTCAACGCGCTGATCGGCAAGGAGATTCCCGAAACGCTCGTCCGCACGATCATCGCGGCGCTGGAGGTGAAGATCCTCGCCGAGAAAGACGGCGTGCTGACGGTCGCCGTGCCGCCCTACCGTGTCGACGTGCAGCGCGAAGCCGACCTCGTGGAGGACATCCTGCGCATCTACGGCTACAACAACGTCGAAATCCCCACGCAGGTCCGTTCGACGCTCTCCTATGCGCCGAAACCCGACCGCAACCGTCTGATGAACCTCGCGGCCGATTTCCTCACGGCCAACGGGTTTACCGAGATCATGTCCAACTCGCTGACGAAAGCCGCCTATTACGAGGGCCTGACCTCCTGCCCCGCCGAGCGTTGCGTGCGCATTCTCAACCCGTTGAGCGCCGACCTGAACGTGATGCGCCAGACGCTGCTGTTCAACATGCTGGAGGCCGTCGGTCTGAACGCCAACCGCCGCAACGGCGATCTCTGCCTCTACGAGTTCGGCAACTGCTATTTCTACGACGAGTCGAAGCGCACGGACGAAAACCGCCTGGCGGCCTACTCCGAGGAGTACCGCCTCGCCATCGCCGTCACGGGCGTCTCGACGCCGCAGTCGTGGAATGCGAAGCCCGTGAAGGCGTCGTTCTTCACCCTGCGCGCAGTCGCCGAGAAACTGCTCCGCCGCTTCGGCGTCGACATCTACGCGCTGAAGGCCGAGACGCTCGAAAGCGATCTTTTCAGCGAGGGCCTCACGCTGTCGCTCAATGGCAAACAGTTGTTGCAGATCGGCTCCGTGGCCGCCGCAATCCGCCGCCGTACCGATGTCAAGCAGGATGTGTACTATCTGGAGATGAATTTCGAGGCCCTTGCGAAATCCACGAAGAAGCTGAAGATTGCCGCCGGGGAACTGTCGAAATTCCCCGAGGTCAGACGCGATCTGGCGCTGCTGGTGGACAAGTCCGTGACCTTCTCCTCGCTGCGCGACGCAGCCTTCGCCGCCGAGCGCAAGCTGCTGAAAAGCGTCTCGCTGTTCGATGTCTACGAGGGCGACAAGCTTCCCGAGGGCAAGAAATCCTACGCTTTGAGCTTCATTCTGGAGGACAAGACCCGCACGCTGGACGAGCGGACCATTGAGCGTGTGATGGCGAACCTCACCCGGCAGTTCGAGCAGAAATGCGGCGCGCAGGTCCGGGCCTGACGAAATTTCAGCAACCGAAAGACCGCCCGGCCCCATCGGAGCCGGGCGGTCTTCCTTAAAATACGCCGATGCGACGATTTTCCAGAATATTTGCGTGGACGACCCTGTTCTTCGTTGCGGGAGCCGTGCTGTTCTTTACCAAAGCCGCCGCGCTTCCCTATAAGGTCGCTTGGCCCGTCCTGCTGCTGTCCCTGGCGACCTTCCTGTCGCGGCGCCGGGAACTGCTCCCGTTCGGGTTCGCCTTCCTGTTTTCCGCCGCCGGGGATGCCGTGGGCGCCAGGGGGTTGTTCATTCCCCAGATGGCCTTCTTTGCGCTGGCGCACGCCGCCTATGTGTGCTGGTTCCTGCCCCGGGCGCGGCGCAGGCTCCGTGCGGTTTCGCTGGCCGTCACTGTCCCGCTGCTCGTCTTCCTTTTCGCCGCCATCGTCCCCGAGGCCCCGTTTCCGGCCGAACGCATCGGCGTCGCCGTCTACGGGCTGGTCATCGCCGCAATGCTTTATAGCGCGCTCCAGTACGACGGGGCATGCGCCGCCGGATTCAGGTGTGCGGCCCTGCTGTTCGTCTTTTCCGACGCGGTGATCGCTTGGAACCGCTTCATCGGACCGGTTCCGGCCCGGACCTGGATCGTTATGATCACCTACTACCTCGCGCAATACCTCTTTTTCCGCTTCGCCTTCAAAACCGCGGCCCGGAACTGACGCTTACAGCGCCGGTTTCACCTGCGGCGGCTGGATTGTGACGTAGGGCGTGCCGTTGTCGTCGCACGTCGAGACGATCCGCACGGCCTTCACCGGACGCCCGGGGCGCAGCGTGATGCTTCCCATCTCCAACTCTCCCGCCCGCTCGAACGTCGCGCCGTCGTACGACACCTCGGCGTAACCCGTCGTCACGATCGTCTTCGGCAGCTGGCGGTTTCCCGTCTGCAAATACATTTCGCGGCACCTCACCGGCTCGCTGAACGTGTAGCGTATCCAATCCTGCTGCCGGCAGGCGCGGCGCGTACGCGAAAGGCCCTTGTAGCTCTCGGCGTTGGCATAGGGGAACTTCGCGCTCTCGCCCATCGAGGTCGTGATCGCCACGGCGGGCGTAATGGTCCGCCAGCGGGACTTGTCGGCCACGTAGGGGCTGCGGGCGGTGCCGTAGCGCGAATAGAAGCGGTAGAGATGCGGTTTCCCGGTGCGGACCGGAGCCGTGTAAGGGTGTTCTTCCGGAGAGCCGTCCATAAGGTAGTAAATCGCGGAGCCGTCGTCCGCCGAAGCGGTGAACGCGCCGTCGCCGTAGCCGACCTTCGGCGGGAAGAGCCGGAACCGGATGCCCATGGCCGCCATCCGGTCGTAATGTTTTCCTTTCAACTCCTCGTAATAGGCGTCCCACCCTTCGGCGTTGCCGCTCCAGGCGATGCGTGCGAGGGCGCAGACGCGCGGAAAGAGCATATAGTCGAGGTAGTCGGGCTTTTCCGGCTCGTGCGAGACGTAGGCTTCGCTGAAAAACGCCCCCTGCAACCCCTCGACGTTGCGCATCTGTTCGGGGCTGAACTCCGTGAAGCCGAAGCCGTAGACCTTTTTGGCGTCAAAGATCGCCGCCCAGTCGTGCCCGTCCTCACGGGGCGACTGGCGCATGTCGAAATAGAAGTACTGGCCCGGCATCACGACGGTGCGGCAACCCTTCGCCGTGGCGTCGAGGCAGGCCTTGACGCTCTCCCAGCCGTGCACGCGGCACTCCCGGGCGAAGGCTCCCGTGCGCACGGCCTCGTTCCACACGGCGGGCCGTTTGCCGTGCGAACGGAGGATTGCGGCCATGCGCTCCATGAAGAGGTCCTCCAGCCGGTGCGGGTCG
>OLZR01001307.1_pt1 | contig 9873 bp, 10 predicted proteins | sample 1644421 | NCBI WGS metagenome assembly OLZR01 (sample SAMEA103958132, study PRJEB25191) | human gut metagenome | biome: human-associated habitat [ENVO:00009003]; feature: intestine environment [ENVO:2100002]; material: feces | place: Germany | collected 2013/2015 | reverse complement strand
ATCCAACAAGGATATAAGAAACTCTCTGACTTTAGTAAAGTTCAAATCAGCAAAGATACACAAGATAAGGGAGATAGAATCTTAGCGGCATTAGAATCTAACAGCTTCATCTCTAATGATAGGTTTACTGGACGTTTTGGAGCAGGACTGAAAGCATTCTTTACTGAATGTAAGGATATAGAAATAGTTGTAAACACTATCAACCATATCAATAAAGAGAATTGGAATAAGTACTTCACCCCAATTGCAGGTCAGAGCATGGAAGCCAAATCTTATAAGGAAGCTCTAACTAAATTGACAGAACAAATAAAGAAGTAACCTGTTCGATAGCCCATGTGACAGGTGGGCTTCTCTACTCCAAATTCTTGGGTTTAGCATTTCAGCCTTATAGAACTATCTCAAATTACCCATTATATGAACTTTAGACATATCTAAGATTCTATAATTGGGGTTACAGCTAACAGATTTTTAAAAGCCAACAATATATGATAACCAAGTTAGATATTCAAGAGAAAGATGGATTCCTTACCATGAAGGACTTCCCTATGAACTGCATCTTTAATAAGGTCAAGACAGGTTGCGGTGCTACTACCATAGCACTTACCAATAACGAGAATTATATCATTACTGTTCCAACCACAGAACTGATTGAGAACAAATGCTATCCAACTAAAGATGCAGATGGTAATGTGAAGTTCTGGAAGAAACATGAACGCAGAGCAGGATTAAGTCCTGTTGTTAATAACCTGTTTGGCTTATATGGAAATTTCACCTTAGAGCTAAAGAAAAAATTAAAGGATTACTTATCTTCTGTTGGAGTAAAGAAGATTATCTGCACCTATGACAAGATAGACAAGTTGATGGAGTTTATCAATCCTAAAGACTTTAAACTGACGATTGACGAATACCACAACTTCCTTAAACAATACTCATTCAGAGACAAGGCTATTAATGGGGTGTTGGCTCACTTTAAAGAGTTCAAATCCTATTGCTTCTTGTCAGCTACTCCTATTCCAAACAATTTGAAGCCAGCAATCTTCAATGACATTCCAGAATACATAGCTGATTGGAATACAACAGATGATATTACTGTTTATCCTTACCATACAGACAAGCCTTATATGGTAGCAGCCAAGTTTATCAAGACCTACCAAGCTAAAGGTTGTCTGAATGTGAACGGCATAGAGAGCAAGGAAGCATATTTCTTCATTAACAGCGTTACAGAGATTAAAGCCATACTTAAACAGACACAACTAACAGAGGATGATTATAGAATTATTTGTGCTGACAATCCTAAGAATAGAAGAACCTTAGAAGAATATACTATATCAAGTTCTGCTGACGCTCCCAAGAAATTCAACTTTATCACTTCCAAATCATTTGAGGGTGTGGACTTCCATTCTGAAACAGGATTATGCTTTGTTGTCAGCAATGTTCAGAACAGACACACATTGGTCAGCATTGATATGGATATACCTCAAATTGTAGGAAGAATCAGAACCAAGTCCAATCCATTTAGAAATAAAGTAGTCCATATCTTCAACACTAAAGCTACTGACCATTACACAACATTTGAAGAAATGGAGCAGATTGTGGATAAGGAAGTAAAGGCAGCACAAGAAAGGGCTGATATGCTTAATAATACCAAACTATCAGAAGCGGCAACCAAGCAACAGATTAATGAGATTAAGAAAGTTGGGATTGAATCTTACCTATCTTATCAAGAGAATAAATTTGTCGTTAATGATATGGTAGCCAAGTTACAGCTTTACAGCTATTATATTGCTACTGTGGTTTACCAATCAGACAAATCATTAAGAGAAACTTATGCCCAATCTGGAATAGTAACTACTAAAGGTAAATGGCATATCGCACCAGAGAAGTTTGTCAAGGAATTAATTGTAAAGCCAACTTTCAGAGAACTACACAAACGATATTGTGAAATCAAAGCAAACCCAATGACATTTGACTTGCAAACCATTGATATAGAACATGAATATCCAATCTTAGGCAGAGCTTACCGCCAACTTGGAGTGAAAGAATTAAAGCGATTGCGAACCATCAAATCCATTCAAGAGGCTTTAGGTGAAGCATAAACCTATCTCATAAGATGATTACATAAGTTTATAGTGTAACGAGCGAGGAGGTACACTACATTATTATCCCCCCTCATGGCTCTAAATAAAAAAGAATGCTTTAGAAATGTAGTCCAACGGCTGACAGGAATAAGCATTCTTATTAATCTAAGAACAGGCACGATGCACGATTATCACAGTCTGCCAATAATTTACTAATACTCCTCATTTCCTTTGAAAGAATCTTTAGGGAAAGACATAGGACAGCCTAAGATGCAAGCGAAGAAATTCACTTGTGTTTTAGGTTTGTTCCTATTAAATCCATTCAATCAATAACCATTTAATTCAATTTCATTATGAGAGATTTAGTAATTATGCCAGCTATGGCACAGCGTAGAGAATCATTAAACATGGGTGAGTTTGCAGAAGAAGCAATTATTGTGGAAGAAGTTGCAGCACCCAAAAGAGTAAACCATTTCATTGAAGCAAACACACAGGAAGTAACCTTACAGCACTTACAGCAAGACTGCATCATTCCAAGTTTTGCATCAATGGAGGAAACCATAAGCCACCAATCCTTTATAGGTGCAGTAGTAGATGCAGCTAAGGATTACTTTCATGGAGAACAGTTTGATATGCCAGAGATTAGAATCTCACACCCTATCAATGGCAGAATACCAAGTGCATTAGGTAAGAAAGCATCTGAATTGACAGACGAAGAGAAAACTTTGTTCTATCAGAGAATGTGTTTCTGTTTTGAAATTCCATCCATTGTACATGATGAATACGGTAATCGTTTAGCGTTATCCATTGGTGGAGTGAGAGCATATAACGAGATTAACCTATACAGTAAGAAGTCTGTTGAGAGATTTAAAATCTTCATAGGCTTTCGTAATCGTGTGTGCTCAAATTTAATGCTTACTACTGACGGCTTGCAGGATAAGATAGAAGTCCTAAGCATACAGGAACTATATGCAGCAGCATTGAATCTGTTCCATGCTTACAACCCATCCAAAGACCTGCATCTGTTAAGGACACTTGGGCAGATGTCAATCTCAACGAGTGAGTTCTGCCAGATAATAGGCAGGATGAGATTATATCAAGCTCTTACACCCAACCAACAGAAACGCTTACCTCGTCTATTATTAGGAGACAGTCAGATTAATGCAGCTTGCAGAGCATTCGTTTCTGATGCGAACTTCAAGAGTACAGGGGACAGCATTACAGGCTGGCAGCTCTTAAACCTGCTCAATGGTTCTGTAAAGTCAAGTTACATTGATAACTTCTTGGAGAGGAATCTTAACTGTACAGAGTTTGTACAAGGCATTCAACGTGCCAAATTAGGAGATAGTGAATACGCTTGGTTCTTGGGCTGAGTGGATTGTTGATTGAGAGAGGAAAGGGCAGCTATTCAATTAGTTGTCCTTTCTTTATATCTACCAGCTTATTAAGACATCAAATTATGGATATAGATTATACTGTGGGAGAAGTGGAACTGTCCTACAAACCCCAATTTAAAAGTCTGCATCAAGTAACTTGTTCAGAGGATGCTTATAAATACTTGCTTCCTACCTATAAGGAGGGTACAATCTGTTACAAAGAATACTTCAAAGTACTGTTTCTTAACCAAGCCAAGCAAGTTTTAGGTTACACTCTTATATCAGAGGGTGGAATTACTGAAACTTGTGCTGATGTCAGAGTAATTCTACAAGCTGCATTGCTCACCAATTCAGTAGCCATTATCCTTGCACATAATCATCCAAGCGGTAATCTGAAACCAAGCAGGCAGGATATGGAGATTACTAAGCAGGTCAAGAATGCAGCCCAACTTATGAGGATTACAGTTTTAGACCACCTCATATTAACAGATGCAGGATATTACAGCTTCTCTGACGAGGGAGAATTATAATAAGGTAAAGGGCACTCAATTTTTAAGTTGGGTGTCCTTATCATATTCACTTCTACTATTAGTGAATGTTCCTTTAGTAATCAATGAGTTAGTAAATCCAACTCAGAATTAATATTCACTTCTATTTGTTTCATTATAAAACAGAACATTATGTCACTCAAATATTCAAGCACAACCGCAGACTATCTTGTTTGGTCTGAAGCAATGAATCTCATAAGGAAGTTAGCCAAAGACGAGAATTATAAAATCTCACTCCTTATTAGTTTGGGATGCTTCACAGGATTAAGAATATCTGATATTCTATCTCTAAGATGGAAGCAGATATTAGGTACTGACGAGTTTACAGTAATTGAGCAAAAGACAGGCAAGGTAAGAACTATCAGACTAAACCCACAATTACAACATCATATTAAAGAGTGCTACGAGCATATAAATCCAATTGGAATCAATGCACCAATTCTTATAAGTCAGAAAGGCACTATCTTCACAGTTCAGAGAATCAATATCATTCTTAAAGAGGTGAAGAAGAAGTACAGGTTAAAGATTAAGAACTTTAGCTGCCATTCACTTAGAAAGACTTTTGGTAGACAGGTCTATAATATGAACAGCGATAATGCTGAACTTGCCTTAGTAAAGCTGATGGAACTGTTCAACCATAGTTCTGTTGCCATTACTAAAAGATACTTGGGGTTAAGACAAGAAGAGATTCTACAGACTTATGACTGTTTGAGCTTCTAATTGATTGGGACAGGATTATTAAGATTCATCTTTATAGTGGTCTGAATGGTTCTGTCCCAAATCCATAGAATATTGAGCTTAGATATATCTAAAGTCCAATCTTGGTAGTTTGGCATTTCAGCCTTATAGAAGTAAATCAATTATATAAGTTTACAGACTTTAGAACTATCTCAACTCTTATCAGTCATGTTACAGGTAGCACTTCTTGAATATCCAACAATATGCTGACCTAAAGATAATAATTCAAGGTAGGTAAGAATGTTCAGAATTTAGTCCTTATATGGGGAGAAGTGAATTTGATACCCACATGGATTTACAAAGTTCAGATGTAGTTCCTATTAAATATCCCATTCAGACTATGTTTGAGAGCATAGAATTTACTATTAATCCACACTTCATACCTATTAATTTAGAACCTTTCGCTATCTTTGCATCAACTCCAATGAACTAATGAGATAGAGAGTTGGAAGGACATATTTAACGAAAGGTGTTATTGAAATTATCTTCCATTCTCAAATCTCGCAAATTTGACAACGGTACGAAGATGATAGCAGTAGCACCACATCATTTGATATATACCTACCTTATATATTCTTATAAGGCTTTAGATATTGTCAAATTGGTGTGGGCTATTGTTTTATCCGTACCAAAGGCAATGCGAGAGCCAGAGAATGAGATAAGACAATACGTTCCACACCTTTTTTATTGTATAACAGTATCTAAAGGGAACAAGATACCTAAAGTGAAATAACTACGAATCAGACATTAAGAAACAACTTTTGCTACTATCTTTCAAGTAGCCAACTCAATTTTTGAGCAACTTATACTACAAATTAATTTATTAATCAAAAAAAAGAAATAATGGCATATACTGTAAGAGATTTATCAAATGCTCAAAGGTTTGAGTATAAAGGATATGAAGTTTTTATGTATTGTGTTGAGGATAGTTTTTGGAGTGGAGAAAGAACTTATAAAGTTGATATAAGTATTAGTAACCATGTTTATTATAGAATAGCAGAAGATATACAGATAGCTCGTTATCAACAGCAGAGACAAAGTTATTTTCCAATGACTTATAATAATAGGTACAATGGAACTTATGACATAATGAAGAAACTAAAAGAACGCATATTGTTTAGTTCCTCTTTTAATGTTATTGTAAAACGTAAATTTACTATACTGAAAGATAATGAGCCTTATGTTAGAGATGCAATGGGACAAATAAAATCTATCATTGATAGTAAGTTTGGTAATGTGAATGATAAATTTAAAAATATTCAAAATATTATTTGACATGACAAGGATTGGTTGGATTATTATAGGAATACTTGTTTATTTCCTGTTGGGTTGGATTTTAAAGGATATAGTTTTTTCTATTATCACAATCGAAGGTGATACTACAATGGGAGATATTTTGAAGTATGAGCAAATTGTTTACTCTGCCTTAACAGCTATTTATATCATTATAATGAATATTGTGCAAGGAGATGATAATGGAGACTCATCATCTCCTATTATGTTAGTTATTGCTACCTATTTAGGAGCAAGGTTTCTCCCTCTTTCAATGGGAAGCGTTATATTGTACAGTGTATTAAACATTGTGGCTATAATTTGGGGAGCTTGCGAGTTGAAAAAAGGCTAAATAAAAAGAAGGCTAATGGAAGAGTTTTTAATGATAATATTAGCAGGAGCAGTAGGTGGTTTTATCTTTTCACTCATAGTTAAATCTGAAAACAAAATAAAGATTTATGGGAGCAGTAATAGGAATTATAATTTATGCGATAATAGCATATATTACCTGTCCACGTAAAGAAAATGGGAGTTTTGAGGAAGGAGCAATAGCATTGTATATCATCGTTCCTGTTGTGGTTTTGGCGATTTATCTTATATGTAATAATTGATTATTTTATAGAGAATAGTATTATTCATGAAGAATATATATGCGATTTACATATTACTATTAATGCTATTACTATCTTGTACTAGTAAAAAGGATAGTAATATACAGGCTACTATTGACAGTTTATTTATATATGACAATCATCCTACTTTGGAAATATCAGAAGCTAAATATTTGCAATGGGTAGATTCGGTATTAGGAGTAAAAGGTGTGAAACTGATTGATTATAGAAATGGGATATACCAATATGATGATACAAGGTTTTATTGGAATAGAACTTTTGATTATTTCTTAGTATATCCCTCTAGCTTTACACATGGAGAAGAATCAGATTTAGGCAATGGAAATCATTTCGTAAATGAAGATAGTACAATCTGTTTGAATGTGTATGCTACTTACTTCGATGTTTTTAAAGATGATTATTCGCTTCATGAATGGTTTGATATAATGATTGATACAGAAGTAGAACAAGGCAATAGAATTGTCAAGAAAGATATTACAGACCATAGTTATACTATTGAAGGTAATACTAAGGGTGGTAGATGTTTTTATAGTAAAGCTACTCATAAAAAAGCTTATGAACGTGAGATTATTGTAACAGTGAAATTGAAGTATACAGATTCAAGAAGAAAAGAGGTAGAGAAACTTTTACCAAATATATTCAAATATGTCTCAACAAATGAGTTATAAAAAACAATGGTGCTACGAATTGAAGATATATCTTTCATTGGTATATATATAAACGATAGCTTTAGAGACTTTAAAGATATAAATGATTATGCCAATTATCATGTATCATTACTAAACAATAAAAGATATCAAGCTTTTAGTGGTGGAGATTTTATTGATAGAGTAGTTAAAGGAGGATATGCTACTGACCCTAATTATAAGAGAGCATTATCTAATGTATATAATCAGATAGCTAAAGCCCAAGAAGGAATGAAGATTCCTAAATTAAAGGGTGCAGGAGAGTTAAGAGCTAGAATATTAAGACAGTTCAATAGAGAAAAAGCTGCCAACAGAAATGAAGAACAATTAATTGGCTTCGATTGGAGTAGATATAAATCTAATAAACCTAAGCCAGAAACTACACCTACTCAAAGTGAACAGTTAGAGAATGGTGGTGTTATTAAAGCACAAGACGGAATAGTAACTCAAGCTATTAATAAAGTTAAGAGTATTCTTCCAAAAGAAGAACCTAAAGAGCCTATTAATGTTGTAGATGTTGCTAAAGAATATGCTCCTAGTGCTGCAACTTCATTCTTATCTGGAAGTGTTAATCCTTTTATCAATAAGCTATTAGAAGGAAAGAAGCCTTCTCTAGATTATTCCCATAAATTTGGAAGTACAGGGAATAAGTTTGAAGAGTTTGCAAGTGTAATGACTCCTATCTTTAAAGAAGCATTAGAAGAAAATGGATTGCCCACTACTAATCTTAATAACTTAGTAAGGCAAGCAGCATTGGAAAGTAATTATGGATTAGACCCTAGAGGTGAAAGAGGGTTTAACTTAAGTGGAATTAAACATCCAGGTGATTCAATAGCTCCCAAATATAAGAAGAGCAGATACAAAGACGGATTTGATTATATAGACTTTGATAATCTAAAAGACTATGCTAATTATAAAGTAAAAGTATTGAATGATAGATATAAAGCTTTAGATGCTAAAGATACTAATGACTTTATAGATAGATTGCATGGAAATAATTCTGGAAAGTATAATTATAGTGCAGATAAAGATTCTTATAGAAGAAATTTGAATGGAACTTTATCACTTAATAAGTACTTAAAGATAGGTGGTATTATTAAATATCAAAATCCTTCTAGTGGGATTAAATATATAGGAGGTTATGACAAGAAAGGTAATATGGTATTGCCAGTTACTAATGAGAACGGCATGAATAATGTAACTTTACCAGAAGTAACAGTTACTCCTAGAAATATAAATCTTGCTGGTGCAGTAGATAGAGGAAAGCGTAAATTTCTAAAGACTACTGGAGAACTAGCAACTCCAGTACTAGCAGGCGCTGGAATAGCAGGACTTGGATATGGACTTGCTACAGCTACAATTCCTACATTAATAAGTCTGGGAACCAGTTATGTAGGTACTAAAGTAGGAGAATCTATTGATGATAAAACAGATAATAATACTAATTATAAAACAATGGGTGGGCTTATTGGAGGAGCTGTTGGTGGATTAGGAGCTAATATGACTCCGAGACTAATAGCAGGAGATGCATACACTACTGTTGGTGGAAAGTTCGGATATTATGGTAATCCTCTACAGAGATTTACAGGTACAGTAGGAAGAAGGCTAAATCTTAATACTAAAGCTCGAAATCCAGAATTACTTAGGAAGATTTCTGAACCTGCGCCCATTAATTCCAATGGTACTATACAAGTAAGTAATCCTACTCCAAGAGCTGATTTTGCCAGAACTAATTTTACTACTGACAGACCAGTTGTATCTCATTCAGAGAAAAATAATTGGGACCACATGGATTTAATGATATTTGACCCTAAAATTACTAAAGGATTAAAGCCTGCATCTGTAGAGCCTTCAGATACATTCTATCCATTTGCTAATATAACAGCAAAGCCGTCCCAAACGACTTTAGTAAGTGGAAATAAATCAGCATTAATAAATGCCCAAGATAAAGGAATGAGTACTCTTAGTAGTCCTAAGTTAAGGCAGATATATAAGGATATGCAAGCAGAATATCTAGGAAATTTAACTAGGTATTCAAGGATGACACCCTTACAGAGAAGACTGGCTAAAACTGGTTTTAAAGACAACGTGTCTCCTGCATCGAAGAAAGCATACGCAGAAGAAATTCAGAAGTTACAATCAAAGAGAGGAACTCCTACTATAAAAGATTATAGAAAGATAGAAGAAGATACAGGGTTAGATGCTGGGGTTGTAGATATAAAGGACCTAAACCCTGAACTTGTAGATAAAATAGCTAATAGTAAGGGATATTTTACGTATCCCAATGGAGAAGTGACTAGTAGCTATCATTATCCACAAGCTTATAGTGATAAGGCTGTTTTAAATAGGATGCCTTACAATAAAGTATTCTATGACCCTGCATCTCCAGTAGAAGAACAGTGGGCAATTAAAAATGGATTTTTAAAATAAATTGATTATGATAATAAATGCAATAAATGGAAATGGGAATAGACTGATTAGGGTCAATAAAGATACTAATAAAGATGCAGTTAAAGAGTTCTTAGTTACTACGTTAAGTCAAT
>OLZR01001303.1_pt1 | contig 9894 bp, 11 predicted proteins | sample 1644421 | NCBI WGS metagenome assembly OLZR01 (sample SAMEA103958132, study PRJEB25191) | human gut metagenome | biome: human-associated habitat [ENVO:00009003]; feature: intestine environment [ENVO:2100002]; material: feces | place: Germany | collected 2013/2015 | reverse complement strand
AGACGCGGAAAAGTTTCTGGAGCTTGGGGCAGACAGACTCGGAACGAGCCGCATTGTAAAAATCGTGAAAACGGAAGAAGAAAACCCGGCGGAAGGAACTTGTGAAATGGAATTATCGCAGGGAATGATCGCAAAGTTAATTGAGACAGCGACTGCACAACTGGCGTATTCATACAGTCCCTACTCGGGATTTAAAGTAGGCGCAGCTCTTTTGGCTGAAAGCGGCAGGATCTATACCGGATGCAATATAGAAAATGCTTCTTACGGAGCTACTAATTGTGCTGAAAGAACAGCTATCTTCAAAGCTATTTCTGAAGGTCATCAAAAAATTAAAGCTATCGCCATTGTTGGTGTAGAAAATGATTACACTTATCCATGCGGTATCTGCCGTCAAGTAATTGTAGAATTTGCCACTAAAGATATAAAAATTATCTTAGGCAAAAGTCCTACAGAATATATTGTAAAAACTATGGACGAAATCTTACCTGGTGCTTTCACTAAAGAAGATTTAAAGAAATAAAAATTATCCTTCATTAATATAAACAAATAATAAATATATGAAATAAACATCTAAAGGAGTATTTATAATGAACATCAATAAATTAATCGACCACACAGCTTTAAAACCTAACACAAATAAAGAAAGCATTTTAAAATTAATCGCTGAAGCTAAAACTTATGATTTTGCTTCCGTTTGCGTAAATCCTTGCTGGGTTGCACTTGCTCATCAAGAATTAAAAAATACAGATGTTAAAGTATGTACTGTAATCGGCTTCCCTCTTGGTGCTAATACTACAGAAGTAAAAGTTTTTGAAACTAAAGATGCTATTGAAAAAGGCGCTCAAGAAATTGATATGGTAATCAATATCGCAATGCTCAAAGATAAAGAATATGATTATGTAGAAAATGAAATTCATCAAATCGTAGAAGCTGCTAAAGATAAAGCTATCGTAAAAGTAATCATCGAAACTTGCTTATTAACTGATGAAGAAAAAATCAAAGCTTGTGAACTTTCCCAAAAAGCAGGTGCTGACTTTGTAAAAACTTCTACTGGTTTTTCCACTGGTGGTGCAACTGTTCATGACATCGCTCTCATGCGTAAAACAGTAGGAGCTGAAATGGGTGTAAAAGCTTCTGGTGGTGTTCATACTCATGAAGAAGCTCTTGCTATGGTAGAAGCTGGTGCTACTCGTATTGGTGCTAGTGCTGGCGTTAAACTTCTAAAATAAAAACACGGAGGATATCATCATGCAATATATTATTGGTGTAGCTGGACTTGCCTTAGTTTTTGGTATGGCATTTATTGTCAGCAATGACCGCAAAAAAATAAAATATAGACCAATCCTTACCATGCTTGTTCTCCAATTCGTTCTAGGATTTTTACTTTTGAATACATCTGCTGGTAATGTCTTAATCAGTACAATTGCTAACGGATTTACAGCACTTTTAAATTGTGCTAGAGAAGGTATAAATTTCGTCTTTGGTAGATTGGCTAATCCTGATGATCCTATCTTCTTTATGAGTGTTTTAATGCCTATCACATTTATCTCTGCTTTAATCGGTATCTTACAACATTGGCATATATTGCCATTTATCATCAAATATATCGGTCTTGCTTTAAGCAAAGTAAATGGTATGGGCAAACTTGAATCCTATAATGCAGTGGCTTCTGCTATTTTAGGTCAATCAGAAGTATTTATTTCCGTAAAAAAATTACTCGGACCTTTGCCACCTAATCGTTTATATACTTTATGTGCTTCTGCAATGTCCACAGTTTCTATGTCCATCGTTGGAGCATATATGGTAATGATTGAACCAAAATATGTAGTTACAGCTCTCGTTTTAAATCTTTTTGGTGGATTTATAATCGCTTCCATTATAAATCCCTATGAAGTTAAACCTGAAGATGATATTCTAGTAGTAGCAGAAACTAAAAGACAATCTTTCTTTGAAATGCTCGGTGAATATATCTTAGACGGTTTTAAAGTCGGCGTTATTGTATGTGCTATGCTAATCGGTTTCGTTGGTATTATCACATTAATCAATAATATATTTTTAGGAATTATTGGTATTTCTTTCCAAGAAATCCTAGGTTATTTATTCTCACCATTTGCCTTCTTCATGGGAATTCCAATGGCAGAATGTGTAGATGCTGCTAGCTTGATGGCTACTAAAATAGTTGCTAATGAATTTGTAGCTATGATGCAACTTTCCAGTGGTACAGTTATTCTCTCTGCAAAAAGCGTAGCTATTGTATCCATCTTCTTAGTATCCTTTGCTAATTTCTCCTCTATTGGTATTATTGCAGGTGCAGTTAAAGCCCTCAATGAAGAAAAAGGTAATGTAGTAGCTTGTTTCGGACTTAGATTGTTATATGGTGCAACATTAGTTAGCATTTTAAATGCTACAATTGTAGGCTTAATAATTTAAGGTTAGGTGATACTATGAACAACATTAAAAAATTTAAACGCATTCATATTATAGTTATGGACTCCGTTGGCATTGGCGAAACTCCTGATGCTGATAAATTTGACGATATTGGTGCAAATACACTTTTGCATATTTCCACAGCTAAAAATGGTTTAAACGTACCAAATCTTGAAAGATTAGGTCTTTCTAATATATACAAACTCAAAGGCGTAAATACTGTTCATCCATCTCTTGGATATTATACAAAAATGCAAGAAGCTTCTTGCGGTAAAGATACAATGACAGGTCATTGGGAAATGATGGGACTTTATATTGATAAACCTTTCCAAGTCTTCCCTGATGGTTTTCCTGATGATTTAATCGCTCAAATTGAAAAATTCTCCGGTAGAAAAATCGTTGGTAACTGCCCTGCAAGTGGTACAGAAATCATCAAACAATACGGAGAACATCAATTAAAAACTGGTGATTTAATCATTTATACTTCAGCTGACTCTGTACTTCAAATTGCAGCTCATGAAGAAATCATACCGCTTGAAGAACTCTATCGCATTTGTCAATTCTGTAGAGATATCACTCGCGAAGGCAAATACCAATTAGGCAGAATTATCGCTCGTCCTTATGTTGGTACTTGCAAAGAAGATTTCACTCGCACATCTAATAGACATGATTATGCCTTAAAACCTTTTGGCAAAACTGTAATGAATAGCCTTCAAGAAGCAAATTTAGCTTCTATAGCTATCGGCAAAATAAGTGATATCTTTGATGGTGAAGGTGTTACAAAAGCAATCCGCACAGTTTCCAATATGGACGGTATGGATAAATTTATAAATATCTTAGATGAAGACTTCACAGGTCTCAGCTTCACAAATCTTGTAGATTTCGATGCTCTTTGGGGACATCGACGCAATGTAAAGGGATATGCAGAGGAACTTGAAAGATTTGATGTAAAACTTGGTGAACTTCTTGATGAGCTTCGTGAGGATGACCTTCTGATCATTACAGCTGACCACGGAAATGATCCGACACATACAGGAACTGATCACACAAGAGAAAAAGTACCATTTTTTGCTTATTCTCCATCTATGGAGGGATACGGAAAACTGGAAGATCAGAATACTTTTGCAGTAATCGGTGCAACGATCGCAGATAATTTTGAAGTTAAGATGCCGGAGGGAACAATTGGAAGTTCTCTTCTGGATGAGCTGAAGTAAAAGGAACGTAAAATGGATAAAAAAGATATATTAAAAAAGGTGGATCACACATTACTTGGACAGACTGCAACATGGGATGATATTCGAGGAATCCTGGATGATGCCATGAAATATGAGGCTGCATCTGCATGTATTCCGGCTGCTTATGTAAAACAGGCAGCGGAATATGTAGCGGGAAAACTTCCGATTTGTACAGTGATCGGTTTTCCGAACGGATATAATACAACTGCTGTAAAGGTATTTGAAACAAAAGACGCCATTGCAAATGGTGCTTCAGAAATCGATATGGTTATTAACATCGGATTTTTAAAGGATGGAAGATATGAGAAAGTAGAGAATGAGATTCGTGCGATCCATGAAGCTTGTGATGGAAGAATCCTCAAAGTCATTATTGAGACATGCCTTCTTACCGAAGAAGAGAAAATTAAAATGTGTGAGATCGTTACAAATGCAGGAGCAGAATTTATCAAAACTTCTACCGGATTTTCTACAGCGGGAGCAACTTTTGCAGATGTAGAGCTGATGAAGAAATATATTGGAAAAGATGTAAAAGTTAAGGCAGCAGGTGGAATTTCATCTTTCGATGATGCAGAAAAATTTATCAGTCTTGGCGCAGAGCGTCTTGGAACAAGCCGTCTTATTAAGATCCTGAAAAATACGGACACTGGTGCAGGATATTAACACTGTGAAAGAGGACTGTCAAAGACAGGATTATACATAAATTATGAACTAACAACAAGTAATAGAATTTGTAAAAGTATCATTTCACATTTTTCTACCAGCTGTGGATAAAGGATGGACGGAATCTAAAAAATACGATAAAATCTGCATTAGAAATGCTGTTGTCGTGAAATTTACAAACGCTCGAAAAAGGAAAAATAAACATGGCAAAGAAAGATTTGCTATCCGGTACCGGCGTTAATTTATATAGGTGATATTATGAAAATTACTTACATTAACCACAGTGGATTTTTGGTTGAGACCAGAGACTGCTACTATATTTTTGATTATTACAAGGGTGAATTACCGAATCTTGACAAGGAGAAAGAAGTGATCGTTTTTTGCAGTCACTTCCATAAGGATCATTTTAACCCACAAATTTTTGGGATCCTTGATGATATGGGAATGACTTATCAGGCAATCCTGGCGAATGATATACGAAAAAGGAATCATTTGTCGGATATGAAGATCACATATGTTTATCATGATCAAGCTTATAGTTTGGATAATGAAACCAAAGTTGATACATTGCTATCTAACGATAGTGGTGTCGCATTTATTGTCAAAACAAAGGAAGGTACCATTTATCATGCCGGTGATTTAAACGACTGGTATTGGGATGGTGGGTCGAAAGCTGATAACCAGAGACTTACTTCAGCATATCGCGCGGCGATCAGGAAAATCAAGGGTATGCATTTTGACGCTGCATTTGTCCCCCTAGATTCGAGACAGGGAGATCACTATGCTGACGGGATACTGTATTTCCTTAAAAATGTAGATTGCAATGTCATTTTTCCAATGCATTACTGGAATGATGCCAATGTAATTAAGCGGTTTATTACTGAATATCCGCAATATAAGTCACGCATTAAAAACACAGAATGTACAAAAGGAGAAGAATTATGAAATTTAAGATGATTCATGAAAACTACAATGTATCAGATCTGGACCGATCTATTAAATTTTACAACGAGGCCCTTGATCTGCACGAAGTGAGAAGAACGACTACCGATGATTTTATCATTGTGTATTTGAGCAACAATGTAAGTGATTTTGAGTTGGAGCTTACCTGGCTTAAAGATCATCCACAGCCATATAATCTGGGTGAATGCGAATTTCACCTGGCATTTCAGGCAGAGGATTACGAAGCAGCGCACAAAAAGCACGAAGAGATGGGATGTATTTGTTTCGAAAATGAAGCAATGGGAATCTATTTCATTGTAGATCCAGATGGCTACTGGCTTGAGATCCTGCCGTAAATTTGGTTGGAAAATCTAATAAAGCGGATGTATATTGACAATTTTAAAATCACCTTCAGGCTATAATAAACAAAATAGTCTGAAGGTGATCCTTCTACGAAACACAGTTTACTGCTTATAATATTTCGCAACATCGTTTTTGAATTTTTCAAAAAGAGGATAATAAATATTTATAATGTCCTGAAATTTCTCTGCGGCGAAAGTACCATCGTAATCATGAGACAAATGATTTCTGGATTTCAGCATTTGTAGCCAGGTGTCATCATCAATAATACCATTGGTAAATGCCTGCTGCAGAGTTTCGCGTGGAGAGCCAACTGCAAAATCAAGAATTCCCATTTTTTTGATCAGAATATCTTTCATAACTTTCCAGGAGATGTCGAAAGTAAGACTGAAATTGAGAACAGTTCCTTCGAGAACAAAATCGGTCTTGGGGTCGGCTGTTTTGCTTTTTGCAAGATTGGAGAGACTTTTACAGAAAGTGTTATAGCGGTTAATAAATTTGTTTTCCATATTTTTTTATATCCTCCAATAAATACTCATTTTTTATACTGTCAAAGTCAAAAATATCAATTTTCCTTAGCGTTTCAATCTGCTGAAGATCATCTTCTAACTGCATTAGATTATCACAGCCGTATACTACAAAATCAATATCACTGGTGGGGGTCGCAGTGCCTGTGGCGAAGGAACCGAATAAATCAAGGCGCTTTACGTTATTTTTTTTGCAAATCATGGTTACTTTTTCGATGATTTCGGAAATTGGCATTACGTTCATGATCCACTCATGTCCTCCTTTACTTGGAAAATTCTGATAAAAATATGATAGCAGTTTCTATAGATTAATTCAACTTTAAAGACACTGACTGCGGTTGGTGTTATTCTATAGTCGTAATCCTTTCGTGGTGTTATGGATTATTTTAATTTTTCTTTTTCGGCATTTAAGAGTTCAAGATTGAGCCCTTGTTCTCCAGCTGTTTTATCTACCCAAAGATTCAAAGAGTCTATGGCTAAAGAAATTTCATCAAGTTTTTTACTGATATAAGCAAAATCTTTCATTTCATCATCGCTGATCTTACCGTCACGGGCAATCTGGATCAGACGACCGGTAAGAGGATTGATTTCATTTAAACTGGCAATTGTCTCCAAAATGATATTTGACAGATCGGTCATTTCTATTTCTGGAACATAACGATAGCCGATTTCGCATTTGTGAGAGCAATAATAATTGCAAAGATCTGGTCTTTTATAGGCATCTGCCATCTGGAGGATATCATAAGGCGTAGGTTCTTGTGTTTCATATTCAAATTTTTCAATTTTTGAATCAGAGACAGCATCCATTTTTTCACTGGCTTCTGCTCTTGTAAGTCCTGCCGCTTCGCGGCAAAGCTGGTAAATTGTTTTGTTTTCCCTGGTGGATTGTTTACCCATGAGAATTTCCTCCTCGTATATCGCTAAACTTGCGGATTATTTATGTTCCAGGCCGCATGCTGAGCGTGTATTTCTTGTATTAATTTTATTATACATAAATTATGAATTAACAACAAGTAATAGACTTTGTAAAATTACCTATTTTATAAATCATTTCACGGGAATTTTTTACAATTAAATAATCCATTCCAAGGAAAAGCCAGCGCAGCTATTCACTGGAAAGACCATAGAAAAGACAGGTTCAGATACACTGATTAACCTCAGTATGTCCGGAACTGTTTTTTTGTTGCTATCGTTACTTTCGGGTGTCTTTGCCACGCTTGCTTCCTGGAGATTTCAATGACAAACCCTCTCCCATAAGGTATAATAAAGCAGAGTATTTTGTTTTGCTCACCACGAAACGAGAGGGAGATCTACATTAATGGATGCGAATGTGATCAATGAATTGAATTAAAGGAAGCAGAGGCGGCAAAATGGCTTACAAGGGATCAGTTAGATAGTGTTGCCTGGTTACCGGCAGATGTCACATTGATAGATAAAATCCGAAGGTACATGAAATAAGCTAAGATCGAGGAGAAACTTCCTGGACAAAACAATAGAATATTATAATCAAAATGCGGATATGTTTGTCCAGGGGACTCGTTTGGTAGATTTTACGGTTGTACAGGAGCGGTTCACTAAAATGCTTCCGGTAGGTTCAGGGATACTAGATTTCGGTTGTGGTTCTGGTTGAGATTCACGATATAGCTGATTGGTTGTTACAGAGAAATCAAAGTTGGTGGAGAATATTTGTTATGATCAGAAAGATGCAGAACATAGATATTAATAGAGTTGCTGACATATGGTTGAAAACCAATTTAAAAGCGCATGATTTTATTCCTGAGCAATATTGGACAAGTAATTATGAATTAGTGAAAGAAATGATGTTACAATCCGAAGTCTATGTGTATGAAGATGATAAAATGATTCAAGGATTTGTAGGACTAAATGATGAATATATCGAAGGTATTTTTGTCTCTGATGAAATGCAGTCATGTGGCATAGGTAAGCTTTTATTGGATTATATTAAGGATAAAAAAGTTAGATTACAATTAAATGTATACCAGAAGAATGCCAGAGCAATTTCTTTTTACCAAAGAGAAGGGTTCATTATTCAATGTGAAGATTTGGATGAAGATACTGGTGAAAAAGAGTACACTATGCTATGGAAACGAAAATAGAAATCGGAAGTTGGAGGGATAATGAAATGAATATAAAAGATTTTAAGTGGACGAGAGAACCTGATGATTACACGCTGACAGATGACAAAATTGAGATTATTACACAGCCTAGAACTGATTTGTGGCAAAGAACTTACTATCATTTCCGCAATGATAATGCTCCGGTTTTGCAGATAGAAACAGAGGAAAAGTTTTTTTCATTTATGGTGAAAACAGATTTTAAGGAAAGCCATCATCGCTTTGATCAGTGCGGTGTGGTTATGTATCTTGACAGTGAGAATTGGTTGAAAGGTTCTATAGAATATGAGAATGACAATTTTCAGCACCTGGGAAGTGTTGTGACAAACAATGGATATTCAGATTGGGCAACTACGGAAATTGATGCAGAGATTAAATCTATGTGGTATCGTCTCAGTAGACGTGAAGATGATTATTGCATTGAATGTTCTGAGGATGGAATACGGTTTAAGCAAATGAGGATTTGTCATATGTGGGCTGGTGCAGGAAAAATCAAATTTGGAATTTATGCATGCAGTCCGGAAGATTCATCGTTTAAAGCGGTATTTACAGATATGAAATTGACGGAGTGTCAATGGAAAGCCCACGATGGTCAAAAACCGGATGAGATGTAGCAGAATGTATTTGATATAAAAAACCAATATGAAAATAGTTAAAGTTTTTCAGTTTGTGTAACTGAGAAAAATGAAAATTGCGGAGGTGGATTTGTTGAAGGAAAGTACATATCAAACTCCTTGCGGAACAATTCACTATTGGTCAAGTATTCTGAGTTTGGATACAACGACGCTTGTATTTCTTCCGGGGCTGACTGCTGACCATAGACTGTTTGATAAACAGGTTGCGTACTTCGATGGAAAATATAATATTATTGTATGGGATGCACCGGCTCATGCCTCTTCCTGGCCGTTCCGGTTTGATTTTGACTTGTTTGATAAGGCAAAATGGCTGAATGGGATTCTTGAAAAAGAAGAAATCATAAAACCAATTATAATCGGTCAATCAATGGGAGGATATGTAGGCCAGGCTTATGCACAATTGTATCCTGACCGGCTGGCAGGTTTTATTTCCATTGATTCAGCACCGCTCCAGAGAAACTATGTGACAGCAGTGGAGATCTGGCTTCTGAAAAGAATGGAACCAGTATATGCACATTACCCATGGAAGTTGCTTTTGAAATCCGGAACAAAGGGAGTTGCAACTTCTAATTATGGCAGAAACCTGATGAAGGAAATGATGCTGGTCTATGATGGTGATCAGCATCGTTATGCACAAATTGCCGGGCATGGATTTCGTATTCTGGCAGAGGCAATGGAAAAGGATTTGCCTTATGAAATCAAATGTCCTTCCCTGTTGATATGTGGTACAAAGGATCATGCCGGTTCATGCATAAGGTATAACAGAGAATGGCATCGAAAAACGAAAATTCCTTTAAAGTGGATTGAAGGGGCCGGTCATAATTCTAATACAGATAAACCGGAGATGATCAATAGTTTACTAGAAGAGTTCTTCTCGAATATTTTATGACAGGCAACCTAAAGTTATTTGAATTGAAAAAGTTGGAGGATACACGCATGAAAATTGTAATCATTAATGGAAGTGCCAGAAAAG
>OLZR01001298.1_pt1 | contig 9916 bp, 10 predicted proteins | sample 1644421 | NCBI WGS metagenome assembly OLZR01 (sample SAMEA103958132, study PRJEB25191) | human gut metagenome | biome: human-associated habitat [ENVO:00009003]; feature: intestine environment [ENVO:2100002]; material: feces | place: Germany | collected 2013/2015 | reverse complement strand
CCGCCCGAATTTCGGGCGGGTTTTCCCGGCACGGCGGCAGGAATCCATAAATTACGCTATATATGTTCCATCGAATATTTACTATATTATATAGCTTTCGTGTCTTTGTAACGGGAACTTTGACAATTTGAAATGGAATACAAGGGAAATGGCCTTCAGAGTTGACAAATTATTACCTGAAATTTCCCATTATGTTGTTTGTCAGATATTTATGTTTAATTATATTTTGGATGCAAAAGTTTGGGAACCTTTTATCTTATAAAATAAATCCTTCAATTTTTAAGTTCCTATTGCAATAGCTTGTTGATTCAGCCGCAATTTTTCTTCAATCGAATAGAATTTGCTCATCCTGAAAATTTTTCATATCTTGCAAGAAGTTATTTGAAATGTGGTATTTTTGTGCAGTTAACTGAAAATAAACCGTTGCCATCTCGTTACCTATTCTCCTATACAAAAATGTAACGACCTGATAAATCAAGCCATGACATTGCTTTAATCCCGCACCCGCAAGGTTCGGTATTTTGTTTTATGCATTATCTTTGCGGTGGAAAACCCGGCAACCCGGACGGTTTGCTGCGTATTTGCCAAACAAACGAAAACGATTCGTATGGAAGAACACAATATCCTCATCCCCCTGCTGCTGACACTCGGCGCGGGCCTCGCCACGGGCATCGGCAGCGCGATCGCCTTCTTCGCCAAGCGCACCAACAAACGGCTGCTTTCGTTCTCGCTGGGCCTCTCGGGCGGCGTGATGATCTACGTCTCGTTCGTCGAGCTGTTCCAGCAGGCAAACACGACCCTCTCGGCCGAATGGGGCGCACACACGGGCGTGATCGTCACCGTGGCGAGTTTCTTCGCGGGCATTCTGCTGATCGGCGTCATCGACCGGCTGGTTCCCTCGATCGAGAACCCCCACGAAGCACACAGAGTCGAGGAGATGGACCATCAGCCGCACAATCCCCGTCTGATGCGCATGGGCGTGATGACGGCGCTGGCCATCGGCATCCACAACTTCCCCGAAGGCATCGCCACCTTCACTTCGGCGGTGGACAACATGGCCCTCGGCGTAGCCATCGCCGTGGCCATCGCCATCCACAACATTCCCGAAGGCATCGCCGTCTCGATCCCGATCTACTACGCCACGGGCGACCGCCGAAAGGCTTTCCGCCTGTCGCTCCTCTCGGGCCTCGCCGAACCCGTCGGAGCCATATTGGCATGGCTGGTGCTGACGCCCTTCATGACCCCGACGCTGATGGGCTGCATCCTGGCCGGCGTGGCAGGCATCATGGTCTTCATCTCGATCGACGAACTGCTGCCCGCGGCCCGCGAATACGGCGAGGCGCACATCTCCATCTACGGCGTGGTGGCCGGCATGGCCCTGATGGCCGTGAGTCTGATCCTGCTGGCATGATCAAACAATTCAGAATTCACAATTCAAAATTCATAGTTTGGACATCTTACTCCTCATCATCGGCCTCGGACTGATCCTCGCAGGCGCGAACTTCCTGACGGACGGCTCCGCGGCGTTGGCGCAGCGGTTCCGCGTGCCGGAATTCATCATCGGACTCACGGTGGTCGCCGTCGGCACCTCGACGCCCGAACTGGTCGTGTCGGTGCTCTCGGCCATCGCAGGCAAAAGCGACGTGGCAATCGGCAACGTCGTGGGGTCGAACATCTTCAACGTCTTCGTCATCCTGGGCGTCTGCGCCCTGATCCGCCCCCTGCCGCTCACGGCGGGCAACATCCGCCGCGACATTCCGTTCGGAGTGATCGTATCGCTGTTGCTGCTGGCGCTGGCAGCGGACTCCTATGTCTTCAAAGGTGCGGCGGACCGCATCGGACGCATCGACGGCATCGTCATGCTCCTGCTCTACGGCGCGCTGATGTGGTACACGATCCGCACCACGAAACGGCCCGAGGCGACGGCCCCGGACGCCGGAGCGAAACCCGGAATGGCCGGATGGCTCATGGCCGCGATGATCGTCGGAGGCCTCGCCGGACTGATTTTCGGCGGCGAAATGTTCCTCCGCAGCGCCACGGAGATCGCCCGGCGGCTCGGAATCAGCGAATCGGTGATCGCCATCACGCTCGTGGCTGGCGGCACATCGCTGCCCGAGCTGGCCTCGTCGCTCGTGTCGCTGTTCAAGGGCAAGGCCGACATGGCGCTGGGCAACGTCATCGGATCGAACATCGCCAACATCCTGCTGATCCTGGGCTTGAGCGCGACGATCCATCCGCTCTCGATGGGCGGCATCACGGTCTGGGACCTGCTGATGGTCGTATTGAGTTCGGTGCTGCTGTTCCTCGCGGCCTTCACGTTCAAACGCCGGGCGATCGACCGTTGGGAGGGCGCGATCTTCCTGGCGATCTACGTCGCCTACATCGGGTATCTGATACGATAATCCGACCGCAAACCCACGGCTCACAGCCGTGTTTACAAATCTGCCCCTCCCCTAAATCCCCGCCTCGACGGGATTTAAAACGAGGAGTCGTCCGAACCGGCCTGCATCAGGTAACGGTCGACAAGCCGCGGCACGGCATAGTCGCCCAGCGAGTCGGCCGGGACGGCCATAGCAGCGGCGGCCGGAGTGAATGCAGGCGTTTCGATGCGGTGAACGACCGCATGAAGCCGCTGGTGAGACAGCTGGTGCCGGGGCAGGGAAACGCTGCGCACCAGATGCCACGGACCGTCGCCCAGCAGGCGACGGAACTGCGGCAGAGCCGCGAGGTCCGGGAATTCAACGGGAGCGTCGGTCTCGATCAGCGGAAACTCGTAAAGTCCCTGCCAGATGTCGCGCCCCTCGCGGCGGTGCAGCAGAACCCGGTCGCCCGAGGCGACGTGCAGGTAATTGAACCAGCGGTCGCGGACCCGGGTTTTGCCTCGTTTCACGGGACGGTCGGCGACGGTTCCGGCAGCGAGGGCCAGACAGCTCTCCGACAGCGGACATGCTTCGCAGCGGGGCGACGCGGGCGTACACTGAATCGCCCCGAAGTCCATGATCGCCTGGTTGTAGCGGCCCGGATGCGCGGCGTCGAGCTGCGACTGCGCCAAGCAGGCGAAAGCCCGTTTTCCGGCCGTGGTGTCGATCGGTTCGGCGAGGTCGAAGAGCCGCGAGAGCACCCGGTAGACATTGCCGTCGCCGCGGTATAGTCGCCCACGCCGCGCAGCGAACGCACGTCGTCCAACGAGCGGGGAAACACCCCTCCGAAACGCTCTACGACCTCACGGGCGGCGGCCCGGAGGTTGCGGGCGCGGCTGTAATAGCCCAGCCCCTGCCAGAGTTTCAGCACCTCGTCCTCGGGCGCGGCGGCGAGCGACGCAACGTCGGGAAAACGCTCCGTGAAACGGAGGTAGTACTCCATCCCCTGCGCCACGCGGGTCTGCTGGAGGATCACTTCCGAGAGCCAGATCCGGTAGGGATCGCGCGTACGGCGCCACGGCAGGTCACGACCCTCGCGGGCGTACCAGTCGAGCAGTATTTCGGCAATGCGGTTCATAACGGAAGACAAAAATACGACTTCGGAATCAAATTTGAAGCATTCCGCCCCAATTAAAACGAGATGCATATGGAAAAGAGGCACACTTTGGTCGACAACGCCGCCGAAAAGCGTTACGAACTCGACCTCGGAGACGGCATGGCCCTGGCCGAATACGTTTTGGGACACGGACTTATCGTACTGACGCACACCGAAGTGCCCCCGAAGTACGAAGGTCGGGGCATCGGCAAGGAGCTGGTGCAGGGCGTGCTGGAGGACATCCGCAGAAAGAAGCTCAAGGTCGTCCCCCAATGCCCGTTCGTCGCGACCTATATCCGCCGCCACCCCGAATGGATGGACTTGGTGCTGACCGCCGAAAACAAGTAGGCCCGGGCAGGTTCAGCCCCCCCCGAAACCGGACTCTTTTCGAAGGGTCCGATTCTGCCTCCTCCCGACAGGCATCTTCCCGCTCAATAAACACTTCCCGCTCAATAAATATAGGTATTCGCTTTCTCCGAAAAATTTCCGGCTCGAAATTTGGTTTATTTTATAAACTACTTTATATTTGTAATGGATTTACAAACCGAGCAGCCGCTCACAACCGGAAAAAGCCATGGAAATCACTCCCGCCCGCACCGACAAACGCCGCCTTTTCGCGCGCTGGTTCATCCGCCGCCTGACCACCTGCGTCGTGGTCTGCGCCTTTCTCGCCTTCGTCAACTGGCAAACCTCGCCCCACTACTGGTGGGTGCTGTGGGTCATCGCCGGATGGGGGCTGAACATCGCCCTGTCGCTCGCCTGGTATCTGTTCGACTGCGACGACGAATGCAATTACCGCAACCGCTGAAAAAAACGAAATGATGGACAACAAAAACTTCAACGCAGACCAAAGCATCGAACTCATCCAGCGCATGATCCGCGACACGCGCCGCAACCTTTCGTCGGGCAGCAGCAACCTCTTCATCCTATGGGAATACCTGCTCGCCGCAACCGCCGTCGGGATTTTCCTCCTGCTGACCTTCACCGAAAGTCGCGCCTGGCAATGGCTGTGGCTGCCCGCGCTGGCCGCCGGATGGGCCGCTACGTGGTGGTACAACCGCCGCCGTGCTACGCAGGTCAAAAGCTACACCGACCGCCTGCTGGAACAGATATGGGAATGCATAGCAGGTCTGGCCGCCTTTTCTACCTTCGTGATCTGCATGGAGCGCGAATGGCCCGTCGACCCGCTGTTCCCGGTCCTGCTGCTGATCAGCGCAGGGCTTTTCATCTCGGGAACGGTGATTCACAACAAATATATGTATTACGTTTCGTGCTTCCTATTGCCGGTTGCCTTCGGCATCATCCGCGAATCGTGGATCAATGTCAACCCCGACGGCAACCTGATTCAGTTCGCCGTGGCGGTCCTCGTCGGGCTCACAGGCTCGGGATACGCACTCAAACGACAAGTCAAACGCGACGCCGCAGAGGCTTCGGAAAACCGATAACACCATGGAAGACCGTAAACTCGAAGCCGCCGAAAGCCTGGCGCTGATCGGCCGCATGATCGAAAACACCCGCAGCCGCATGGTCCGCAACTCGGGCCGTCCGCTGCTGGCATGGGGCTACGCCACCGTACTGACGACGCTCGCCGTCTGGGGCGCAGTCCTCTATTTCCAAGACCCGCGCTGGAACTACCTCTGGCTGATGCTGCCCCTGCTGGGCTGGCTGCTGATGTGGATTTCGCGCGAGAAGAAGCCCGAAGGCGAGGTGCGCACGTTCGTCGACCGCGTGATCGGGAACGTCTGGACGGTAATGGGTCTTTCGGCGTGGTTCGTCAGCATGCTGGCGCTCTTCATGCCCATGCGCCTGCCGATACTCTTCATCATTCTGCTCATCATGGGCATGGGAACCACCGTGACGGGGCTGATCATCCGCTTCACGCCCACCGCCGTCGGGGGCGTCGCGGCCATCATCCTCGCTCCGTTCACGCTGATCGCCGGCGACATGTGGCAGCCGCTGCTTTTCATCGCCGGATTCGTGGTGATGATGATCGTTCCGGGGCATATCCTCAACTACAAGTCGAACCACCCTGCCCGATAACGCGATGTTCAAAGAGCTGAATCCCCTGTTGCACTCCGAATTGAGGCTGGCCGTCGTTTCGATCCTCATCGGGGTCGAAAGCGCCGACTTCGTCTTCATCCGGCAGCAGACCGGAGCCACCGCCGGGAATCTCTCGGTGCAGCTGGACAAACTCGCAAAAGCCGGTTACATCGAAGTCGAGAAGACCTTCCGCGGCAAGATTCCCTGCACGGTGTGCCGCATCACCGACGCCGGGCGCGACGCCTTCGCCGAATACGTCGAGGCGCTGCAATCGTATATCAAGAGATAAATATGGCTATACACAGGGGTTATTCGTCGCGTTTCGCGGCGGGAAGTGTTCCGCATTATCGCTTGCAGCGGAAGAAGAACGGCATGAAGGCGAAGCGTTAAAAAACGGGGCCGGTTTGCTTGCAAACCCGCGTCAGGCGCCCGTTTTAGCACAGCCAAATGTCGTTCCCGCGAAAGCGACATGCGGATGGTTTTGCGCCGCTTTTGCCATCAAAAGCGGCAAACAATCGCGGCAAAGACGCGGTACATTGGCAACTTTTGCCACCAAAAGGTGCCAATATCCCGCACGGAAGTGCAAATCAGATCGTACAGAAAAACGTCACCAGAAACGGGACGCTGAAATCGAGCGCACAGCCGTGGAAGATCGAAACCACGGCATAGGGCCGCCCGGCGGCCTGCGTGATGACGGGCAGCGTGGTGTCGAAGGTCGTCGCGCCGCCGATCGACACGGCGGCCAGAGGTCCGCACCAGCGCGCCACGAGCGGTGCGGCCAGCAGGGTGAAGATTTCACGCATGACGTTGCACAGCAGGGCGATCGTTGCCAGCTCCGGTCCCCGGAGGTCGGCGATGAAGATGCTCGAAAGCGAATAGTAGCCGAATCCCGCGCCCACGGCCAGCGAGTCGGTCAGCGACCAGCCGCCGAGCAGCGGCGCGGCGAGGGCCGCACCGGCCAGCGTGCCTACGGCCGTGGCGACGGGCAGCAGCGCCAGCCGCGGATCGAGCCGCCGGACCCGCTCCGCAAGGGTGCGGTCGTTGCCCAGCGTCACGCCGACGCAGAACATCAGCGCGTAGAGCACATAGGCGCTCATACGCGAACCGGTCATGTCGAACGGCGCGAAAAGCCCCGCGACGCACCCCGCGACGAAAAAGGCGACGATCACCAGACTCCCTTTCAGGGCCGTCCACGCGGAAACGGGAGCTTTGTCCGCATCTCCGCCTTCGTCCGCAGACACAGCGCGGCCGCGAATACGCCGCCACAGCAACCACGCAGCGAAGACGCTCCCCGCAACGGACAGCGCAAAGATCGCAAAGGCGGCCGCCCCGAGCGTCGCCAGAGAGCCGACGACCGCCGGATCGGAACCGACCTCGACGCCCAGCAGGAACAACAGCGCCCAGATAATGAAGGTGATGAGACGTTGTACGAAGGCGAGGCGCCAGCCGACAAGCAGGCGCCCCGTCACAATGCCTCCGATGATGACGGCGAATATTGCAAGCATTCCGGTTACTCCTTTTTCGCCGTGAGTTTCTCGATCTGCAGCTCGGCCTCGGCTTCGAGGTTGGCAGCCTGCTTCTCGGCCTCCTGCACCAGCTTATCCCCGCCCTTCTCGGCGGCGATCCTGGCCAAAGCCCCCTTCGAAGCCGCGGCTTCGACGAGTTTCGCGCGCTGTTCCTGCGCGGCGGCGATGAGTTTCTCGCCGGCGCGCTTCGCCTCGGCGCGGAGGTTTTCAGCCTGTTTGGCGATCTCTTCCGAGAGCGACTCGCTGCCCGTGAGTTTCTGTATCTGCTCGTCGACGACGTTCTTCACGGCCTCCTCGGCGGCCTCCCTGATCCCGAGGGTGATCTTCGGCGAGGAGAACGTGCCGCCGATGTTCACGCCGACCGACTGGAGCGTCTTCCCGCCCGGAACGGCCACCCGGGCCTTGTAGTCGATGGTCTGGTCAAGCCCCGTCGAACCCGCGAGGTTGATGTTCACGCCGCCCATCTTCAGATCGAAGGGCTGCGTGGTGATGCGCCCGTCCTTAATGGAGAAACGAATGGCGACATCCCGGGCCTCGATTTTCCGCAGGTCGTCGTTGCCCAGCGCCTTGGCCAGGGCATCGAACGCCTCGATATTCTGCACGTGGATATTGGCCGACTTGATCTCGCCCGCAGCGTTGAGCGACCGCAGGTCGGGAGACATGGCGGCGTCGAGCGACGTGCCGAGGTCGAGCGACAGCGAATAGTCGCCGCCCGTCTTGGCGAAGATCGGCACGAGTTGCTGCACCATCTCCAGCTCCTCGAAGGTCTTCCGGAACGAAGCGCCCGAAACGGCGGCATCGAGTTTCAGGACCGGACGCGCCGGATCGGCAGCCGTCGAGTAGCTGCCCGAAGCGGTGGCCCTGCCGCCGAAGACGCCCATCGCAAGCCGTTCGAGCGACAGCGCGCCGCCGGCAACGCGCATCTCGCCCGAGATGTCGCCGATCGTCATCTTTTCGAAAAGCACCTTTCGCAGATCGGTGTTGAGCGAGAGGTTCAGGTTGCGCGGGACCTCGATGGCCCGCACCGGTTCCGCCGGAGCCTCTTCGTCCGCGGCCCCGCCTTCCGCCGAGGGCATGGCGTCCATGATCTCGTTCAGGTCGAGCAGCTCCGATTTCACGTAAAGGCGCCCCGAAAGCACGTCGTCCCGCAGCAGGTAACCGATGTAACCGGTCAGCTGGCCGTTGGCCGAAAGGTCGCTCCTGCCGACCGTCAGGCCGAACTCCCCGAGCGTCATCGCGGCGGGCGTGACGGTGGCCGCAGCGCGGCGGATACGGACCGCCGGGAGGTTGGGAAGCGTCAGCCCCACCCCTTCGACGACGAAGGTTCCCTGCGCGCCCAACCGTTCGTAGCGGTTCTTCTCGATGTCGGACATGCGGCCCGAAAGTTTCAGGTCCGCAGTGATCAGACCGCCCAGGTCGACGCCCTTTTCCAGCGGATAGACCTCCTTCACGGCTCCCAGGTCGACCCGTCCGTCGGCCGAAGCCCGGAAAACGGGGTCGCTGACGAGATTCGTGGCGTAGAAGGTCGCCGCAACGGAATTTCCGGCCATCCGAAGCCCGAATTTCGAGAGATCCACGACCGTCTTGTCCATCACCGATCCGGGGTTCGAGACCCTGGCGGCGATATTGATGTCCGTCACGGCCTTGGGCAGCGAGGAGTACTGGAAACTGCCGTTGCGGACCTCGGTTTTCAGCTCGAAGGCCGGAAGCGCCGGGCCGCGCATTTCGCCCCGGGCCCAGAGTTCCATCGACAGTTCGCCGCCCGCCGTGAGGTTCTTGAACTCACGGGTGTAGAAGGCCGGGATCAGCGACAGAACGTCCTTGAACTGCACCTTGTCGCAGCCGGCCTTGAGGTCCATGGCCACGGCGTCGCCGTCCAGTTCGACCCAGCCGTCGAGACCGACCGAAATGGCGTTCAGACGCAGCGTATTGCGCGAGAAGGTGAAGCGGTTGTTCGCAAGGTCGGCGTCGATCACGGCGACAAGCTCCGCCTCGGCGTCGCTCAACAGCGGAATGCCGCCCGACACGAAACGCATGGCGGCGGCCGTCAGCCGCAGGTCGAGGTCGGTGCGGTCGGCCGACATGTTGCCCCGGAGACGCAGCGAGAGGGGCGCGGTCGAGAACCGCATGTTCGTCGAATCGTCCTCGTAGCGGATCGCCGCGTCGGAAATGCGGAAGTCGCGGACCGAAAGCCGGAACGACGACGGCGCGGACTCCTCTGCGGGAACCTCCTCCGCGGGAGCCTCCGCGGGTTTCATCACGTCCCAGCTGACGGCTCCGTCGGCGAGTTTGTGCGCATGCACCGCCGGCGAGGCGAGGATGACCTTCGTCACCTCGAATCCGCTGTCGCCGAAAAGCGACATCAGATTGACGACCACAGAAATACGCCGTGCGGCGACGATCGTGTCGCCTTCGAAACGGTCGACGCCCACCAGCGTCAGCCCCTTCAGTTCCACCGAAGCGTTGGGGAAATGGCGCAGCAGGCTGATGTCGAGGTTCTCGAAATCCAGCCGGGCGGCGAGCATGGCATTGGCCTCGCGCTTCACTATGTCGGCGATCTTGCCCCGGAGCGCGGCCGGCGCGATCAGGGCGATAGCCAGGATAACGACCACGGCTATAACCGCGATCTTCACGATTTTTTTCATTCCGTATCTGTTTTACAGGCAAAAACCGTGGTTTCCGCCTCCTTGAATCCCATTTTTGCGTACAGTCTGCGCGCAGCCCCGCGCGAAGGGTTGGAGGTGAGCATCACCTTCCCGGCGCCGACCGCGGCGGCATGCGCCTGCGCCGCGCGCACGAGCGCCTCGCCCGCCCCGAATCCCCGGACCGCGGCG
>OLZR01001290.1_pt1 | contig 9980 bp, 9 predicted proteins | sample 1644421 | NCBI WGS metagenome assembly OLZR01 (sample SAMEA103958132, study PRJEB25191) | human gut metagenome | biome: human-associated habitat [ENVO:00009003]; feature: intestine environment [ENVO:2100002]; material: feces | place: Germany | collected 2013/2015 | reverse complement strand
CAACGGCAAACCGCTGGTTTTTTATGAAAAATTAAAGCCATATCAAAAGTTGTTAAATGAAAGATTGCATATTTCGTTTGAAGATGATGGTTGCTTTAAACAGATTAAAAGAAAGCAAAAGTCCTTTCTCACAAGAAGCATTGTTATATATTGATCAAGCCAATATTCAAACATTTGATGCCTTTGTGAATGAATTGGTTAGAAAGTATCATTATCTGCTTAATATAAATAGCCAAATCAATGTAGTTGATCAAATTACTTTTAAAATGATTTCCTTAGATTTATTAAATGAGATTTTTAATCAATTGTATCAAGAAGAAAATCCTTCCTTTTTGACGTTACTTTATCAATATACAACTAAAGATGATGAAGTCTTAAAACATAATTTAATAGAACTGTACCATAAAATAGTTTTAGTTCCTAATTATCAAAAGATCTTAATGAACAATGAAGAATATTTTAGTGAAAAATTTATTATTAAAATCTTAAATGAATTATACAAACTTTTGCAAGAAAAAACAGCACAGATTGAAAATAAAATCCAATCATTACATAATTATACGGCATCTATTAGTCTGAAAACCCATTATGAAGGATTGGTAGAATTAGGTCAAAGATTAAAAAGTGCAACTAGTTATGATGATTATTTCTTTTTGACAACATATCAATTTGCCAAATTACCTTCTAAAGTAGAGTATGAAGAAGAAAAAGAACCATATCGGACAATTTATGAAGAAATAAAAACGCAAATAGCAAGTATGAAAGAGTTATTTGTTTATGAAAGTTCTAAAAATTTAAGGCAGCTGTATTTGACGACAAAACCTTGTGTTAGTATGGTAGTTCAAATTTTGTTAAAATTAGATCAAGCTTTAAATCAATATAAATATGAACATCATGCGTATGATTTTAATGATATTGCTCAAATGGCCATCCAATTATTAGAAGAAAATGAAGAACTTCGAAATAGTATAAAGAAGCATACAAAAGAAATTTTAATTGATGAATATCAAGATACTTCCGATATTCAAGAAAGACTTGTAGAGTTAATTGCCGATAACAACGTTTATATGGTAGGTGATGTCAAACAATCTATTTATCGATTTAGAAATGCTAATCCCGATATTTTTAAAAATAAATATCAAAAATTAAAAGAAACCGGTGTAATTGATTTAACGCAAAACTTTCGTTCACGAAAAGAAGTTTTAGATTTTGTTAATTTGGTTTTTCAAAATGTAATGAGCCTAGATTTAGGTGGAGTAGATTATAATGATGCACATTATTTAAACTATGGTTTTAAAACCTATGATACATTTCAGGCATCTGATTATCAAACAAAGATATATACATACGATGTAGATGAAAAGAATCCTTATTCCAAAGCAGAAATAGAAGCGTTTCTTATTGCTGAAAAAATCAAACAAATGGTCAATCAAAAAAAAATCTTTGATAAAAATATCAAAGACAATCGTCTTGTAACTTACCAAGATTTTGCAATCTTAACTAGTTCTAAAGATAAGTATGATTTGTATAAAAAAATTTTTGAATATCAAGGAATTCCTCTTCAGATTTATAAAGATCAAGACTTTACAGCTGGTGGAGAGATATATGCTATATATAATCTTTTGAAAGTTATTTATTCTTTTTATGATCAAAATTATGCTAGTCATCATTTAAAAAGAGCACTCACTTCGGTTTTGCGTAGTTATTTAGTAGAGATGAATGATGATGATATTACTAAAATTATAACATCAAATCATATTTTAGCTTCATTAAAAGAATACAATCTAGCATTATTTAATCAATTTGAAACAATTGCGATGCAACTTGATGTATGCACGCTTAAGCAATGTATGCAGTTAATTTATCAACAATTTGATATATATATTAAAATGATACATTTATATCATGTAGAAAAAGCTGAATCGTGTCTTTTATATATGTATAACATTATAGATAGTCTATCATTACTAGAATATAGTTTCATAGATGTTATCAATTATTTTGCTCTTTTAGTGAATGAAGAAGAGAAATTTGCTATCAAAATGACTAAAAAAGAATCACTTGATAATCAAGCAGTAAAAATGATGTCTATCCATGCTTCAAAAGGATTAGAATTTCCTATTTGTTTTTTTCCAGAATTATATAAAAAATTTAATTTACAAGATTTGAAAGGTAACTTTTTGTATAGTAAAAATTATCAAATTATTATGCCCATTTATCTTAATGGATTATTTTTAACCCATCCACTTAAATTTTTAGAACAAAATGATTATTTAAAAGAAGAAATTAGTGAAAGAATTCGATTATTGTATGTAGCATTGACAAGACCAAAAGAAGAAGCAATCTTAGTATTGCCAAAATTTCGTAACGATATCGTTTATTCAAAAGATGAAATAGAAGAAAAAAAATTACAAATTCGTTCTTTTTATGATTTACTCAATTTGATTGCTCCTCAATTACAGTCTTTAGAAGAAGAAGTAGATTTACAATTTATCAATATGGTAAAAGAATATCATTCTATAAGTAAGGATACAATAGATGAGCCTATTGATAGGATAGATCATAAAGAATTTTCTTTTTTTGATACGAGTCTTAAAAAAAGAAGCCTTCATAAAATTCAGGCTTCTAAAGAATCTATTTTCTTTAGAGATAAAGAAGAATTAGAAATAATACAACTTGGTAATTATTTTCACAAAGCTTTAGAATTATCAAATATGTCAAGTGTGAATGTTCAGCATCTTCATATCAGTGAAAAGGTAAAACATCTTATTATTGCTTTTTTAGAAAGTTCTTTCATCAAAGAAAAACAAATCCTTCAGCACTATCACGAGTATGCGTTTTCTTATGAGGAAGGAGCAAACAGAATAGAGGGAATCATAGATTTAATCATTGAAACGAAAGATTGCATTTACATTATTGATTATAAACTTAGTAATTTAGATGATATTGCCTATACCAAACAACTTTCTGTTTATAAAAATTATATGATGAGGGTTTCAAACAAAAAGATTGATACTTATTTATATTCCATTTATAAACAAGAATTTAAAAAAGTTACGTGTTAAGCATATTTGGTGACAACAGCTCCCATAAAATGATCAATTCCGCCAATTACATTGATAACATGATAACCAAGTCTGGATAAGAACTTACAAGCATGATAACTAGTATTTCCATTCTTACAAATAATAAAATAAGTATGGTTACAATTTAAAAATAAATGATGTTTTTCAATTAAAATACTATATGGTATATTAATAGAATCAACAATATGATAAAGTTCAAAATCTCTTGTATCTCTAATATCAATAATTTTGAAATTGATGTTTTTTTGATAATATTTAAAAAATTTAATTGGTGATATTTCGTCCATATATATGCCCCCTTTTAGTATGGTATGAGTATTTTAACAAATGAAAGTAGCAAATAAAGTCATATTATGGAAGTAAAATAATGAATTCAAAAGTTAACATAATTGGTTTGCTTGAAAAAGGTAGAAATTTATTGTATAATATATATGTTAGGAATATGGTGATTAAGATGCTTTCAAGATTAAAAGATATTTATCAAGATAAATTGCAAGAAGAGGTTACACAAATAACGGATGACTATTATTATTTTTATAAAGATAAAACAAATTGTGACATCTTTGCAATTTCTAAAACAATTTCTCAAAACGAATATTATTTATTAAAAGAACTTTATAATGAGAAAAAAATGTATACTTATGATTATGATTTACAAAAGATTTATGAATACCTTTTAGAAAATAAAGAATATCCATTTAAAGTTAAAAAAATTAGAATGATTGTATTTCATCTCAATAAAGAAGATATGGATATTGCACAAAAGCTGTTATTTGATATTTATCAAAATTGTTATTTTTTAGAGCTTTATCATTTAAATATTTGCTTTTTTGAAGAAAATCAAACTAAAATTAAGGATTTATTTGAAACTTTAAGTGTTGATTTGGGATATGATATTATTTTACATGAGGGTTTAATTTTCAATCATAGGTATAGGGGTGAAGAAATTTTAGAATATATCAAAGCATATCACGATAATGAGAGTATTTATAAAAAGGCATATACTGATTTAGCAGATATCATTTTAAGTTTAGGTAGGAGTGAATATGTAAATTTAAAAAAAGCACTTAAAAATAATTTACTTATCCCCTTATTCCAAGATGCTACTACAAGAGAAATCATCAGTGTAATGTTTAAAAATGATTTAAATGTCTCCCAAACATCGAAACTACTTTATATGAATCGCAATAGTCTTATCAATAAATTAGATAGTATCTTTAAAGAAACTGGGTTAAATTTACAAAAATTTACCCATGCCTGTGCAATATATCAAATGATTTATTTAGCCTAAAATAAAAATTGTTTAAAAAATAAAAAAATTAAGCAACATATTGCCTATAGTAATTTTGTTGCTTTTTTGGTATAATATTCTCGTATCATAAAAAAATAAAAAATAGGAGGAAATTTTTATGGCAACTGTTGAACTTAAAAATATCAACAAAATTTATAATAATAATGTTCAAGCGGTTTTCGATTTTAATCTAAAAATTAAAGATCGTGAATTTATAGTATTCGTTGGACCATCAGGATGTGGAAAAACTACAACACTTAGAATGGTTGCAGGACTTGAAGAAATTACAAGTGGACAGCTTCTAATTGATGGTGAGGTAATGAATGATGTAGCACCAAGAGATCGTAATATTGCGATGGTATTCCAATCTTATGCACTATATCCACACTTTACTGTATATGACAATATGGCATTTGGTCTAAAACTTAGAAAATTCTCTCGTAATGAGATTGATCGTCGTGTGCAAAATGCGGCTGAAAAACTTGGTTTAAAACCATATTTGGATCGTAAACCGGCTGCATTATCAGGTGGACAACGTCAACGTGTTGCCCTTGGCCGTGCTATTGTTCGTGACGCAAAAGTTTTCTTAATGGATGAACCTCTATCTAATCTAGATGCTAAACTTCGTGTACAAATGCGTTCAGAGTTGATTAAAATTCATGAAAGTTTAGGAACAACAACAATTTATGTTACTCATGACCAAATTGAAGCGATGACAATGGCATCTAGAATTGTTGTTATGAAAGATGGTTGGATTCAACAAATTGGAGCACCAAAGGAAATTTATGATAAGCCAAATAATATTTTCGTAGGTGGTTTTATTGGTACTCCACCAATGAACTTTGTAAATGGTGTTGTTGGTAAAGATGGTATTTTTGAATGTGGAAGTCATCGTTTTGGTGTTGTTAGAATTCCTATTCCAGAAGAACAACTTGAAGTTTTAAAAGAACAAAATTATCTTGAAAAGGATATTATTATGGGTATTAGACCAGAAGATATTTCTGATCAAGAAGAAGATTTTGCAAAACATCCTGAATGGACTCATGAATTCAAAGTTGATATTTCAGAACTTTTAGGTGCTGAATCACAAATTAGAGTCAAACTTCCTGGTAAAGATGTAACAGGTCAAGCGATTACCGCAAAAGTTCCTGCTCGTATTGATATTCATACTAATGACAATATTAAATTAATGCTTAATATGAATAAGTGTCATTTCTTTAATCCTGAAACTGAAAATAGAATTAAAAGAGATTAATGATTAAGTGATAAATAAAGATGTTTTATACCTCAAAAAAGCCAATAGGTCTACAATTATCAAATATAAAAATCAAGATGAAATCGTTATAAACTTGTTATTAGAAAAGTTATTAGACTTTGCTTTACGAGAAGATTTAACGACTTTAAAGGGAAGATTAGAGGCAACTTCTAAGGTATACCGTATCTTTAAACACGTTCCAATATACTTAAAAGAAAATATCATATTGATTCAAACAAATAATAAGAAAGAGATTGATAATATTTATATCAATAGTTATAATATTGTTGAGATGGTTAAGGATAAGAAACAAACAATCATAATTTTTATTGATCATAGTTTTTTAAAAATAGATAAGCCTTATCATTTGATGAAAAAATATTATGATTTAAGTTTAAAAATCAAAAAACTCTAATGAATATTAGAAAGGAAAATTAAAATGGCAAAGAAAAATATTAAAGATTTAAATTTAAAAGGTAAGAAGGTTTTAATGCGTGTAGATTTTAATGTACCTATGAAAGGTGGCGTTATTACTGATGATAATAGAATTGTTCAAGCTTTACCAACAATTCGATATGCATTAGAACAAGGTGGTAAAGTTATTCTTTTTTCTCATCTTGGTCGTATTAAAACAGAGGAAGACCTTGCAAAAAATAGTTTGGCTTTGGTTGCTAAACGTTTAGAAGAGTTGCTTGGAAAACATGTTGAATTTGTCCCTGTTACTCGTGGTAAAGTTTTAGAGGATGCAGTTGCGGCTCTTAAAGAAGGCGAAGTATTGATGTTTGAAAATACGCGTTATGAAGATTTAGATGGCAAAAAAGAATCTAAAAATGATCCTGAACTTGGTGCATATTGGGCAAGTCTTGGGGATGTTTTTGTCAATGATGCTTTTGGTACTGCTCATAGAGCCCATGCTTCTAATCAAGGAATTGCAAGTCATTTCCCTAATGATTCAGCAGCAGGTTTCTTACTTGAAAAAGAAATTAAATTTATTGGTGGTGCAGTTGATAATCCTGTAAGACCATTTGTTGCTATCCTTGGTGGCGCAAAGGTTAGTGATAAAATTTCCGTTATTGAAAACTTACTGAATAAAGCGGACAAAGTGATGATTTGTGGTGCAATGGCCTATACTTTTTTCAAAGCACAAGGGTTAGAGGTTGGTAAATCAAAATGTGAACTTGATTTTGTTGAGTATGCGAAAGGATTACTCAAGAAAGCTAATGGTAAAATTATTTTACCTGTGGATGTTGTAAGTGTTCAAGTTTCTGATGAAGATGTTGCAGCAGACTTCTTTGGTGCTATTGCTAAAGCGGATACAAAGGTTGTTGATGTAAATCATATAGATAAAGATGCACAAGGACTTGATTGTGGACCAAAGACAATTGAGTTATTTAAAAAGGAATTGGTTGGTGCTAAAACAGTTGTATGGAATGGACCTGCTGGAGTATTTGAAGTTGAAAAATTTGCTAAAGGCACAAAAGCTATTTGTGAAGCATTAGCAAATCTTGATGGAGCAACCACTATTATTGGTGGTGGTGATTCTGCGGCGGCCGCAATTCTTAAATTTACTCATATTTCTACAGGTGGCGGTGCAAGTTTAGAATACTTAGAAGGAAAAGCTCTTCCTGGTGTTACTTGTTTAAGCGATGTTAAATAAGGGTGCAAATATGAGAAAACCGATAATTGCTGGAAACTGGAAGATGTTTAAAACAAGGGATGAGGCTTTAGCATTTATATATGCGGTAAATGAGTCACTCCCATCTATTGATGATGTTGATACAGTAATTTGTGCCCCTTTTGTAGTACTTCGTTGTCTTGTAAAGCGACAAGGAGAAAATTTAAGAATTGGTGCTCAAAATATGCACTTTGAAGAAAAAGGTGCTTATACAGGTGAGGTTGCTCCAGAAATGCTTACTTCACTTGGTGTGACATATGTAATTATTGGACATTCAGAAAGAAGAGCAATGTTCAATGAAACGGATGAAACTGTAAATAAAAAATTACATGCTGCTTTTAAGCATAATTTAATTCCTATTCTTTGTGTTGGCGAACATTTAGAAGAAAGAGAAAATAATCTAACGGAAAATATTATTAAAAAACAACTTATTAAAGATTTAGAAGGATTAACTAAAGATGAAGTAAAAGAATTGGTTATTGCTTATGAACCTATTTGGGCGATTGGCACAGGTAGGACCGCTACAGCAGATGTAGCTGATGAAACTTGTGGCTTTATTAGAAAAGTAATTAGTAAACTTTATGATGAAGAAACTGGAGCGACGATTAGAATTCAATATGGTGGTAGCGTTAAGGTGAATAATATCGAAGAATTAATGTCTAAACCTAATATTGATGGAGCTTTAATTGGTGGTGCAAGTTTAGTAGCAGAAGATTTTATTTACTTTGCAAATGTAGCATCAAAATTAAAATAGATAAAAGAAAAAGTAAGGTATATAAGAGTTTTTCTTATATACCTTTTTTAAAATAAAAATATATGTTTTGATAAATCATTTCTTTTGTGTTATAATATTAAAAAAATATGTTGGTGAAAATAATATGAATTCTAAAGAACGATATAAAGAACTAATAAAAGAAAATAATGAAACAATAAAATATTTAAGCAATTCCTATCAAAGTATTGCTTATACGTATATTAAAAAAGCAAGAGGTTATGCAATTAAAAGTCTTGATACAGAAGTGAAAATAAAAAAGGTATTAGAAGAATTAAGCAATTTTGATGAAAAACATATAGATGTTCATTTAGCAATCCCTAATATGTCAATATATATTGAAAGTCATGTTCAGCACTTATCAAAGGCGGTTGCAAATAAGTATAAGGTTAAAGAAATTATTGCGGTAACGATTTTCTTATTGATACTTGTGGGTTATTTTGTTGCTAATTTTTATCTTAATAAAAAGGTTCCCCTATCAGCACCAACAAATGTAAATATTGCGGTTATGCCAAATCAGAATAATTGTTTTTATTTAACATGGGATCACAATGAACTGGCAACAAATGGATATTATTTAATTATATATGAAGATGATGAAAAAATAAAAGAAGTTGATGTCAAGAAACAAGTAGATACCAATACCAACAAGCAATATTTTAAAACTGATATTGTCTATAAAGATGGCAAAAGGTATAAATTTGAAATAAAAACGGAGGCAACAAACGAATATAAAGCATCCGATATAGTGATTATTTACTATCCTGATTGATAGAGATATAAGGACATAATATTTGACAAAGTTGGCAAAATATAGTATAATAAATAAAGTGCGATAAATGCAGCATTCATTTGATTTTTAACCAATAGATTATCACGGAATATGGATATGAGTAATCTCGCTGCTTAGGTGAAAGTAATTGGATAATCTAATTAGAAATTGGATTTGAATTTTTATCCACAAAATAAGAGTCTATGGACTATAAAAAGGAGAAAAAAATGGCACGTTATACAGGCCCAAGTTGGAAACAATCAAGAAGATTAAAATTTTCCGTTTTAGAAAATGGTAAAGAATTACAAAAAAGGAATTATGCTCCTGGTCAACATGGTCAAAGAAGAGCAAAATTATCAGAATATGCTCTTCAATTACAAGAAAAACAAAAAGTTCGTTTTACCTATGGCGTTAGTGAAAAACAGTTTAGAAATTTATTTACTAAAGCTGGTAAATTAGAAGGAAAACATGGTGAAAATTTCTTATTCTTATTAGAATCTAGATTAGATAATTTAGTTTATCGTATGGGATTTGCGACAACACGTCGCCAAGCAAGACAACTTGTTAACCACGGACATGTACTTGTTGATGGTAAAAAAGTAGACATTCCATCATATATAGTAAAACCAGGTCAAACAGTTGAAATGAAAGAAGCATCTAGAAATTTACAAATTGTTAAAGAGGCTTTAGAAAATTGTGTTGCTCGTCTAGGTTTTGTTAGTTTTGATGAAACAAAGGGTGTAGGTACTTATGTACGTTTACCACAACGTAGCGAAATCCTACCAGAAATTCGTGAGAATTTAATTGTTGAATTCTATAATAGATAATAATCTATGAAAAGGATAAGCAGTATAAAAAACATCTTATTTTAATAAGATGTTTTTTGTTTATTTTATTGTAAAAATAATTTATTTTTAGATATTAAAGGAGATGAAAAGATGAATAAAAAATTAAGTGGAAAACTATGTTTATTTACAAGTATTATTATATTACTTTCTTTTTTAAGTTTTGTTAGTGGTTGTACTAAAAAATATAAAGTTACTTTTATTGTAGATGACGAAACGTACAAAACGATTGAAGTTAAAAAAGGTGATATATTTGTGTTTATAAACACTGGTGCATATCTTAT
>OLZR01001282.1_pt1 | contig 10036 bp, 11 predicted proteins | sample 1644421 | NCBI WGS metagenome assembly OLZR01 (sample SAMEA103958132, study PRJEB25191) | human gut metagenome | biome: human-associated habitat [ENVO:00009003]; feature: intestine environment [ENVO:2100002]; material: feces | place: Germany | collected 2013/2015 | reverse complement strand
CGTATCTTTTTACCCTGCCGCCCCACCATGTCCAGATTGATTATCCATTTGGGGAGCGGTTGTTGCATGGAGGATGCGTAATGCCTGGAGCCGTACAGGCCGTCGTCGCTGTCCATATGTTCCGCAAAACTTTCTTCCCCGTCAAAAAACACAAGCTCCAAATTTCTGGCGCGTGCGGGGTCTCCGGACAGAATGCGGGCTGTCTCCAGAATGGCCGCAGCTCCCGATGCTCCGTCATTGGCTCCGGTGAATCCGTCAATGCCCCGCTTGGTGTCAATATGGCAGGTCAGCAGGCCTCGAACCGGATCCAGGAAATTTGGAGCCTTGCCAAAACGAGCCCTCAGGTTGACGAAACGGACGGGGCCCTGGGGCGTTTCCTTTTCAAAATCCTGTTCCCGGCAGGTCCAGCCGTATTTGGCCAGTTCCTCCTTCAGGTAGTCCATCTGCCTGCGGTAACCGGGAGTGCCTGAAGCGCGGTTCCCCATTTCCGTTATCCGCGCGGCGTGGAACAGAGCGTTTCCTCCATTGAAACAGTCCGTCTGCCGGATTTGCGCGGGAACGGTTCCCACACCGGGCAGGGGCGTTTCCACGGGGTTTTCGCACTGCATCAGCAGGGCCGTGAACAGGAGAAGTCCGATGCGGGGCGTCATGGAAAAGGGGGGAGGAAGTTTACTTGGAATCGGGCCATTCATCCTGGCCCAGAAGCTCAAGGATGCGGATGAATTCCGCTTTGCTGGAGAAGGTGATTTCGATGGAGCCCCGGCTTCCCTGACCGGAGATGTTCACCGGAGTTCCGAATTGTTTGGCGAGGATGCCGGAAATTTTCTTGTACTGAGGGGAGGACGGCTTTTTAGCGGGAGCCGGATCCGGCGGGTTGAGCATCTTCTGAATGGCCTTTTCCGTCTGGCGGACGGTGTAGCCCTTGTTGACGATGTCGCGCCCGAGCTGGATTTGCTGGTCCTTGTTTTTGAGGGAGAGAAGTACCTTGGCATGCCCTACGCTGATAAAGGTATTGCCCAGCATGTCCTGAACCGGCTGCGGCAGGTCGAGCAGCCGCATGCTGTTGGCTACGGCGGCGCGGGATTTGCCTACGCGCTTGGCGATGTCTCCCTGTTTCATGCGGAACTCCGTTTTCAGGCGCATGTAGCCGGCGGCTTCTTCCAGCGGGCTGAGGTTTTCCCGCTGGAGGTTTTCAATCAGGGCCAATTCCAGCACGTCCTTGTCGGAAGCTTCCCGGATGATGGCGGGCACGGTGGACAGCCCCAGGATGCCGGAGGCTCTCCAGCGCCTTTCCCCGGCAATCAGTTCATATTTGCCGTTTTGCGTTTCACGGACGATTAAAGGCTGGATGATGCCGTGTTCCTTGATGGAATCTACAAGTTCCGCCAGTTGTTCCGGCGTGAAAATGGCGCGCGGCTGCAGGGAGCTGGGAATAATGGCGGCATGGGATAGCTGATGCACAACGTCTCCCGCCTGGGGAGCCGCCAAGGATTCACGAGACAAATTTTGATTGATAAGGGCGTCAAAGCCTTTCCCCAGAGCCGGTTTTGCCATAGCAGGGAAGAGACTAGCATGAACCGGTTCCGTTTTCAACAGGGTATTTGTTATCCGCGGCGGAAATTCCGGCGTTTGTCTCTGGCGGAATATTCCTTGTTCCCGGACGTATCAGGCGTGTTGCTCCCGCCCCAAGGGCAGGGCAAGGATGTCTGTGTCCGGGAGCGGTCTGATGTCACCGCCGGTTCCATGCCGGCAAAGGCCGTTTCCGGGCAATGAACAAAAAAAGAACAAAATGAATAGCAATAAACAGTCCTGCCGCAGCGCCATTTTTCCCCGCGGAACCGTTGCGGCACAACATGCGCGAGAATTCCTGAAACCACTCACCCCCTCTCTCAAATGGACTTCAATTTGACAGAAGAACAAAAGAAAGCGGCTCTGGAGGCAGGAAAACAGGGCATGAAAAACGCTTATGAAAAAAGCGGAACACGACCCGGATTGACCTGGTGGGAACGTCTCTTGTGGGTGGTTCTGGCCGGAGTGGCTTATGCGGCGTCCTCCCTCCTCTCCGGCTGCGGGCATACCGTAGACGTGACTACAGATCGGGCGGAGATATGCAGGGACGATTCCTGTCTGGTGCTGGAACCGGGGCATTTGTCCTACTCCCAGAAACAGCCGAAAACGGAGATGCCTCCGGTTATCTGGAAAATCCGGCAGGGCAAATGACTGGGTGCCGTCCGATCTTTTGCCCCGGCGGTTTCAGGAAAAACGGCTCTTCAGGAGCCGTCCCGATGGGAATTGTCCGGTGAGCCAGCAGTTGGGGCGGCATAAGAAAAAACTGGGTATGAACGCTTTATCTGCCGCCTTTTCCTATTATCTGGCTGCAGGCCGGAGGGTGGAAGAAATGGAGGAAGACGGCCGCCTCCAGGATGTCTATGTCCGTACTCCGGAGCTTGTCCTGATGGCGCGCAGGGTGGATTCCTCCGCACCTTTCGGAAAGATTGTCGATGTCCGCTTCCGGTTTGAGCCGGTCCGGTGTGATGCCTGGCATCTCCATTTTCTGGCGGGAGATGTACGGGAATTGCTGGCTTATAAACGGGAGATTCTTTCCCTGCCCTGGATTCTGACCCAGCATGGCAAGCGGGGGGACGGGAGATTGGTAAAATTAACTGCTTCCCGGTTTTGCCGTCTGCTGGGAGCGTTTGTGGGGGACGAAGCGTTTTCCTGATCGTGTTAATGAAAGAGCCTCCGTGCGGATGTCTGCACGGTGGCTCTTTCATGGCATCCGGCGCATGGAAGCAGGTTGCTGCAACAATGGTTGAATTCTCCTGCACTCCTTTTCCGGGAGTTTTTTTGCAGGAACTTCCCTAAATCAGGGATTGTGCGAACCGGTATGCCTCATTGCTGCGGTTCAGCCATCCTTTGCCGAACACGGGGAACTGTTTGCAAGAATGGTAAAATGATTTGCGCCGTTCGTTCAAAGTGGAGAGAAATTCGGACTCTCCCGTTTGGGCGAGAACGGTTTTCAACATCTGCCGGGTTTGTTTTCCCGGGATGCCGTCCACCACAAGCCCGGCGCCGTGGACATTCAGCGCGCGCTGCAAAATCTTCCCGGTATTCCTGCTCCCGGAATTGAAAAAATGGTCGCGCAGGATGAATTCAACGCCAGGATAAGCGTCGGAACCCAGCCAGGAACGCACGGCGGCGGTATTATCCAGGACATACTGGAGACAACCTTCCCAGGCCTCTTCACGTCTTCCGGCATCCAGCAGGGCCTTCAATCTGTTAAACACGGTCGGTTCAATACCGTCGCAAATGCCGCAAATCTCCCACTTGCCGCCCTTGTCGGCGGCAGGAAGGCGAGAAACGCGCAGGGAATCCGGCCCGGTAACGCGGCTGTCTTCAAACCGGAGGATAGCCGCGGCCATCTTTCTTTCTGTAGGATTCATATTGTAAACTATTGGCTATGAGATAAAGGGAACTTGTAAGAAAAACTTTACAGTTGGAATTAATCTCGCTGTTTAAGCTGTTGCTGGTGGTAATTCTCCAAATGCTGGAGACGGGTATCCATCGTCCGCAGGATCTCCGCCGTATGGGCCGCGTTGGTAGCCTGTTCCTTCACTACCTCGCGGAAATCCAGGTAGATGAACACGGCTATCACAAAACCGCCGAAAGTGACGATCTCACGCGTATAATCGCGGATCACTCCCAGATATTCCTTGAGGGGTTTGCACATGATCTTATTTCTTGAGAGTTTGCACAACGGGCGGAACGTCCGTAACAGGCTGGGCCTGAGAATAGGAGATATGCCCCGGTTCCAGCACCAGGCAGGAGCCGTCCTTACAGACCACCGTCTTTTCCGGCGTCACGTCCACGGAATGACCGCAGCCACCCAGCAGAGCGGAAGCCGCATAGGCAGCACCTGCTAGGACTACCCACAAAAGGCGTTCCCACCACTTCAGGCCGGTTTTAGTTTTGCTTTTTTCGTAGGCATCTTTCATGCCCTGCTTCCCCGCCTCAAGGGCGGCCTGCTTTTGCTCGTCACTTAATTTACTCATGGTTTTGCTTTGTGAAGTATTTGAAAAAATCCACGGCGGCGGGTGAAGCAACCGTAAATTCGGGGTAGTCACGGGACGTGAAAATCCGGCGGCCCCCTTGAGAGTTGACGGCATCCACGGTCAAATCCACGGTTTCCGCCGTCCGCATGGGATCATCCACTTCCGGAGCATAAAACTCTTTCAGTCGCGCCCACACCTGCACCGCCTGCCACGGTTCCGCCAGTCCAACCAGAGCGGCAACGACGGCGGCCATGGCCGGGGTCTGGTTCGCCGGAATTTCGTCCTGCGTATAGCGGTCTATGCGGGTGTACCCGTCCGCGTCCTGATAGACAGCTGTCAGAGTGAATTCCTGCCATGTTCCAGGCTTCGGAAACTGAATTTGTATTTCTGCGTCGTTCATCATTAGAGAGGTATGTTAATGTCCACAAAATCAGCCGTTTCTTCGGCTTCAATATCGTTTCTTGCCAATGCTTCCAGCGCGTAATAAACGGGATTGATGTTGCCGGGCTGGTAGAGGGTGCGCACCGCAGACCCCGCCTGCATGTACACATCCCCGCTCGCGTTCCCCGGTAAATCAGTAACTATCGAACTAATCCCCAAGCCCGTTTCAAAGGCATTAACGCCGCGCACCGCCGCAATTTTATGCAGCTGCACCGTCTGCCCTCCGCCCGTCAGCAAATAGAGGCTGCCGTACGAAATATATTCGCTCTCGAATTTGTACTGGGTTCGTTGATGATAGATAATTTTATTAACGATTGAAGGTATAGGCTCGTTATGCGTCGCGGGCACAAAACTTGTAGTAGTTTTCACCCTCCACCCTGCCGCCGCGGAAAGAGCGTAAATCTCACGCACCTTGACCACGTAGCCCCCGCGGGTCGCATCCCGTACATTATCAAATGTGATGTCCAGAATTTCGCCGCTGTTGTGGGCCAGATTATTGCCAGGGATAATACTGTACGATCCCTGGGTTAAATCAGATCTTGTCGTTTTGCTGCCTCGTCCGATGCCTATGGTAATTTTGCCTGCGCCGAGTATGCGCCACGGAATGGAGAATCCCGCAAAGTTGGAATAATTATGTTGACCGTTAGGCCCTGTGAAGGGAAAGACAATCGTGCTGTGAGTCCCGGCAGGCACTCTAACCTGCGCATACTGGCCGGGAATGAGAGCGGTAGTTGCCGCCGTCCCTGTCGCCGTAATGCTGCCCGTGTTGAGGTAGGCGTGCTGGGAAAAAATGTCCGTCACTCCGGCCAAGCCTGCGGCATGCAGGCGGTTGACCGCGCCCGTATCGGTCGGCGCTCCCACGGCAAGCGGGATGTTGATGCCTCCGTTGGCGTTAATAGCCCCCGCCGCCGTCAGACCTCCGGCCAGCGTCATGTTGCCGGAGGCGTCCACTTCTGGGATGGCCTCAAGGGCCTGCTGGGCCGCCGTCGCGGAGCTAGCCGCGCTGGTGGCCGCTGTCGTGGCATTAGTTGCCGCCGTATTGATACGCCTCTCCGCCTGATCTATAGCCTCTTTGGCGGTTTCGGCGCGCTGAACAAGGGGCGTGACCGCTCCCACCGCTTCCGTCTGCGCTGTCTGGACGGCTTGAACAGCGGTACTTTGCGCGCTGGCTATATTCTGCTGCGCGGTCTGTGAGGCCCGCCCCACGGCAAGCACGGAATCAGCCTGTTTGTCCTGAATAGCAGTAACAGCCTCATTCCTGGCCTCAATAATCTGTTGTTTTCCCTCCCTGACCGTTTCCGGCCAAGTGGTAGCCAGCGACTCCACAGCCGTTTTAGCGGCATGGGCACTCTTAGCGTCACGAGCCGCGTTGGTTGCGGACGTGCCGGCGGCGGCCTCGGAAGCGGCGGCGGCCCTTTTGGAGGCCAAAGCGGAACCTGCATAACCTTCCGTTTCTTCGGCTTTTTTCACCACAGTTTCATACATCATTTCCCATGCCGGCCGGGCAGAATTCGGCAAATGCTCATCCCCTATCAACCCCGGCTCCAGATAGAAATTCAACGGAAGAGAATGATAAACACCTTTCCCTTCCTCCGTCTCCACCAGCACGGCCACCTGCGCCTCCATAGTTTTGCCCTCCGCGTCCCTGGCCGCCGCCCGTATTTCCTGTGTATCAAAATCAACCACCATTGCCACGGCCCCGTCCGTTATTTGCTCTTCCTGATAAGCCAATAACTGCCCGTTCCTTTTATGATAGGCCGCCAACGTAACGCGCCCGGCCTCAAGCTCACGCCCCAAAAAGGATAAAGACACGGGCACATCCTGCCTGCGGACAAGACGCACCCCGCACAAATTCATATTTTCATCACCCGTGCGGTTCCGAAAAATCCCGCTCTCAATTTCCAAATAAAGCTCCATCCTACCCTTCAGGAGCTTTTTCAAAAGTCTTGGAATCAGGCCCGCTAGCATGCAATATCCACCACATCACCCGCGCGCACGCTTCCCGGATCGTCACTCCGTCACGCTCCACAATAGGATGATAAAACGCCATTTGCCCGCAATGAACCGCGCACACGCCGCCGCGCGCCAGGCGGGCGATTTCCTCCAGATCGCGCGGATCACACGTCCGAACGCCAATCAGACGCCGCCCGCCCCGGAACTCCAGCACGTCAACGCCGCTCGCCCCGTACAGGTATAACAGAATTTTTGAAATGGTTTCATCTTCCGGATATTCCTGACGGGCGTTTTCCGGCCATTCCCGCCGGGCAAGCAGTTCCAGCGCGGCCTTGATGGCTGGGCGCGTCAGCCAGTAGCAGCAGCCGGCCCAGGCAAGCGGCACGCTGCACTGCATTCCCCCCGCTACTTTCCCGCGGTCTTTCAGGGACCGTATAATCTCCGCCGGGTCCATCAGCAACGTATCCGCGTCAATCTTGATAACCGGATCATCCCCCGGTATGTCCAGCATGCACCCCAGCATGCCGCGCACGCATTCCAGGCCGTTCAAATTCCCCCGGCGCGCAAAATAGGTGATTTTGTAGGATATATCGTTTCCCGCGGGGACTTGTGCCGGAAATAAAGGCTTCGCGGCATCATCAAATAAATAAAACTGGGCGGCCCGGTCAATGCTTCGTATCTGTTCCAGACACAGCCCCAGGCATTGGTGATCTTCTCGATAGCAAAATATGGCGTAGTTCATTGTTGTTTAGTTGATGGGTGAATATATTTGGGATGTTGTAATCCATTGCCCCTGCTGGATATAGATTTGTCCGTTTTCGTCCCGGTGCAGGCGTAAGGCGTGGTCAGTGTCGCAGGCCAACGCTGTCCAGGAATCGCTGATCATGGCTCCGTCCCCGCCGCCGGTCGTGTTGGACGTATCTACCACCAAATCAAGCTGGGTGCCTAATAACCCCAAGGCAATCGTTGTTCCGTCCGGCAAGGTGTGTGGCTCCTTGACATAATCCAGCACAACATACTTCCCATTTTTCCGCAAAGGGGCGCGAAAACTCAATTCTTCCGCGTCGCCTCCAGGAGTGACCACGAGGGACAATACCCCCGCCGTAGCATTGGACAATCCCACGGAAGCCCCTCCACCTAAATCATGAACGCTGGTATCTACCGTTAAATCAAGTTCCCCCTTCAATCCCTCAGGAGAGACGGACAAGTTTACAGGCCATTTCCCCGGCTTGGGAGAATCTGCCTCCGTTGAATCAATCTTGACCTGTAAAATCTGCGTATCAATGTCATTCCCGTTCTGATCCTTGTCCTTTTTCCATTCCAGGCCATCCCCAGGTTCCACTTTTTGGGCGGACAAAGACAGTTTTCCTTCTTCATCCTTAATGTTGACCGAGCCGTCAGAAGAACATAACAGTTTCAGCTTGTAAGGTTCTCCCTTGTTTTCGCCTTGCCCTCCCTGATCCCCTCCATTATCGCCTCCCTGATTTCCTTCGGAGTTCCCGCCGTCTTCCTTTTCTTCGTAAATCAAAGAGCATTGTCCGCTGGATGGCTCTTTCGCGTCCTCAATCAGAGCTGCGATCATCTGCTCCCTTTCATTTTCCGTCTCTATAATCTCTATCCCCTTACCGGCTTTCAACCTCAATTCATCAGGGGCAACCCCGCAATAAACCGCTCCCAGGGCATACTGTTTTACCGACACCAGACACGGCAAATTACCATCCTCCTGCAAGGGTTCTTCAAGCTTCTCCACCTTCGCCAAAAGGAAGCAATAAGTGAATTCCTCTTCGGCTTCATCATCATCCGGTTCCGCTACATACTGGAGCGGCTTGGAAGAGCCTTTCGTCTCCTTCAGTTCGGCACTTTTAATGACGCCGTCGCCTGTGCATTTCACTTCCAGCCAGATTTCCCCCTCTTCTTTCGGTGCCACCTCCCAGGTACCCCCTCCGCGCTGCGCCAGTTGCCCGGCTATGTAAATATCGCCCTTCTTAACATAGGCCATATCCGGCGCGCCTTCTTCATCCGTATCAACCACAACCCTCCAACCCTCATTCAGGGAACTTTGAGCATAATGAACATGGCCGCTCCACGCCTCATGATACTTCAAGACCTTTTCTCCGGCTTCATCCGTTTCTTCCTTGAATTCCCCAAGATAAATTCTGACCGCGCGCGCCAGCCCTATTTCCTCCGCCGTCACTTCCGCATACGTAATGCAATCATGGTTATCCGCGCTCCGCTCAAGATACAAAAATACCTTATCCCCTCCCTGCACGGACAAAAAAGGCGGTTCCTCCGCCTGATCCATCTTTTCCCCGTTAAGTTCCGGCTTAATGCGCCGCACGCCGCCCGGATGCACTTCAAAAACCATGCCGGGCCAGAAATACGCCTTATATCCCGCATCCCCCTTTTCCAGCCTCTTCAGCGTAAACGGCGCGCCTTCTCCTGCTTTGTTCCTCCCCCCCGTCGGCCTTATGGTTAATGACGTGCCGCCCAGCCCCCGGTTAAACGTGTAACCAACCCCGTTCTGCAAGCGGCAAGATTTGGCCAACTGCTCCAGTTCCCGGCACCCCTTAACCAGACGCCTCAACTTAGACGCGCTCAACTCTTCCCCTTGATTAAAAAACGGCCAGCTAATCATAAATCAATATAAATCAGAATCCCAGCCATCCGGACCGCTCAACCTCCAGGAAACCGTCTGACGCCAATTCCCGGTTCCCGTCCTGCGACCGCTCACGCCCTCTTTGATCCAATCATATTTTCCGCTTACCGCGGGCGCGCCGCTGCCCGGAGCCCCTTTTTTTCCGACCCCGGCCATGCTCAACGCCTGAACGGTAGAAGTGACGGAAAAAACCCCTCCGGGACACAAAAAACTAACCTGTCCTTTACGCATTTTTTCCATGGCCTTCTTCCCGGCCTCCGATTTCACAACATCCTCAATCACCTTATCCTCTTTCCCAAACGTATCTTTAGGAGAAGCCCCGGACGCCATAGCCATCAATGCGTCTTTTTCTTCCCCATCTATGTCCTGAAAGTTCGGATGCGTCAGCAACGGCTGTTCAGAGCAGGAATAATCCATGGAATATTCCACTTCCTCCCCTCCACCGAATTCAAAAGACGTTTCCCGCGGCAACTCGTAATAGAGCGTCACCCTCACCATATCCCCCTCCATTCCTTCCATGCTTATCTTTTTGAGCCTCAAAGCGGCATCATCAGGATAAGCGGACCCTATTGACGGGCACCGGGTATTCCAGCCCTCCTGATTGTCCGTGTAAACAATCCTCCCCACAGCCCTTACTTCCCCTTCATCCCCCCGTTCTATTTCCAGCGTCTTTTCATGCGTTTCCCGCTTCTTAATGTTAATTTTTCTTCCCATATTTATTATTCTCTCTCTATCATTTAGCGGCTATTTCAATATCCCAGCACGGCCGCCGTTTTCAGGGTTCCCCTCCGCCCTGCGCCCGTGTTTTTCACGATCTGCTGAAGCAAATTTGTCTGCTTCCTCGCTTCCGTAAGTTGCGGCATGCTCCCCATCATGGAGCGGCCCCCGCCGCCCACTTGCGCCAGACTGTCCGCTATGGGTCCGCTCCCTTCCT
>OLZR01001274.1_pt1 | contig 10072 bp, 10 predicted proteins | sample 1644421 | NCBI WGS metagenome assembly OLZR01 (sample SAMEA103958132, study PRJEB25191) | human gut metagenome | biome: human-associated habitat [ENVO:00009003]; feature: intestine environment [ENVO:2100002]; material: feces | place: Germany | collected 2013/2015 | reverse complement strand
GCCCCTACAGGGGTTAGCGAGGGTCGTTGTAGGGGCCGACGACTCTGTCGGCCCATTGGGAAGCTGCGAATTTGCCGAAGATTCCCGTAAAATCGGTATATTCTGACGCCTTATCCGCTCACCCGATCATGATTTTTGTTTCCGCGTAGCTGACGCGTTCTTCGGCGCGGTCGGCGGCCATGAAGCCGACGCTGATGGTCATGATCCCAAGCCGCCCGAAGAACATAAAAATGATCAGAACGATCTGCGATGCGGCGCACAGTGAACTCGTGATGCCGGTCGTCAGACCGACGGTGCACAGTGCAGAAATCGTCTCATACAGCGCGTTTTCCAGACTGACATGATCCGCGATGCTCAAAAACGCCGCGCCGAGGCCGGACAGCAGCAGCACCAGAATGAACAGCGCGGACGCGTTCGCAACGGCCTGCTGCGGGATCCGGCGCTTCATGATCTGCACGCTTGTCCTGCCGCGTGCGGTCGACCACGCGGCAAGCAGAATCACGCCGACCGTCACGGTCTTCACGCCGCCCGCCGTCGAGCCGGACGAGCCGCCGACAAGCATCAGAAAATCTGCCACAGCCTTTGATACGTCTGACAGCGCGTTCTGGTCGAAGGTCGCAAAGCCCGCCGTGCGGAGCGTGACCGACTGGAACAGCGCCGCCATCAGCTTCTGCGACGGGGTCAGGCCGCCAAGCGTGCCGGGATTGTTCCATTCCAGCGCGGCGAAAATTCCCGCGCCGCCGAAGATCAGGACTGTTGTGATGAGAATGACCAGTCTCGTATAGACGCTCATGCGGGAAAAGCGGCGGTTGTGTCGGATGTCGCCCCAGACGGCGAAGCCAAGGCCGCCGATGATGATGAGCGCCATGATGGTGAAATTCACGACCGGGTCTGTCGCGTAGCGGCAGAGGCTCCCGCCTACGTCTGTATCCGCAAGCACGTCAAAGCCCGCGTTGCAGAACGCGGAGATCGAGTGGAACACGCCGTACCACAGAGCCTTTCTGAAGCCGAACTCCGGCAGGAAGCGGAAAAACAGAATGAGCGCCCCCGCCCCCTCGACTGCGGCTGTGCCGCGCAGGATATTGCGCACAAGGCTCACGATGCCGCTGTAGCTGTCGCTGCCGAGGGCCTGTGCCAGCACCATGCGCTCCCGCAGGCCGATCTTGCGGCGGAGCGCGAAGAAAAACAGACACGCGATGGTCATAAAGCCGAGACCGCCGATCTGAATGAGCAGGAGAATGACGACCTGGCCGAACATAGCCCAGTGCGTCCCAGTGTCGACGCGGATGAGGCCCGTCACGCAGGTCGCGGAGGTCGCGGTGAACAGGCTCGTCAGAAACGGCGTGGGTTCGCCGGAGCGCGATGCGGCGGGCAGGCACAGAAGACCCGCGCCGAGCAGGATGATGAAGAGGAACACCAGAACGATCAGCCGTCCCGGCCGCATGGTGCGAAACGGCCTTCCGAGCCGCTGAAAAAACGATAGAAGCATGACGAAGCGCCGTCTCCTTTTTGGAATATACATTATTATAGTCAGAAGCGGCACTGCCGTCAAGAAAAACCGCTCCCCGGACTTGTTTTGCCTGAAAAATCATGGTAAACTGACAAAAAACGAAACGAAGAGGGATCCCAAATGCGTATTTCCTGCCTGCTTGCCTGCTTTTGCCTGCTGGCGCTGCTCTGCGCCTGCGCCGCGCCGGAGGCGGCTTTGCCGGAGCCTCCCGCCGCGCAGGTGCAATCTCCGGAGGAGCCGCCCGCGCCGGTTGAACCGCCGGTGGAGCCTATCATCGAAGAGGAGCCGGAACCCGCGCTTTTGCTGTCGGAACCGGTCTGGCTGCTGGGACGGCTGACGGAGCTTTATCAGGCGGATGAGACGCAATGGGCCGCGCTGGCTGACGTGCTGGAGGCGGCAAAGACCCTAAATGCCGACGCACAGCTGGAAGGACTGGAGACAGTTCAATTTCAGGGCCGGGAGTATATCCCGCTGGCAGAGGCCGCACAGCGGCTCGGGCTGGAATGGGGCGAAGCCCCGGACGGGCTTCGCTATCTGGCACGGCGGCAGACCGTCGGCCAGATCCCCGAGGGCTGGAACGTGCCGGTCCTCATGTACCACGCCGTGGGGGACGAGATCTGGGGATATTCCGATCTGTTTGTCAGCGAGGCCGGGATGGAGGAGCAGCTGCAATATTTGCAGGAAAACGGATATGAGCCGATCTGGTTCTCAGACCTTGCGCACATCGAAGACTATGAAAAGCCGGTCATTCTGACCTTCGACGACGGATATGACGACAATTACACGGTGCTCTATCCGCTGCTGAAAAAGTATCAGACCAAGGCGACCATCTTTGTCATCGGCAATGCCATGGGCAGCCAGCACAAGATGACGCAGGAGCAGGTGTACGAGCTGGCGGCCTCCGGCCTTGTCAGCATCCAGAGCCATACCTACACGCACGGAAATCTCAGCGCCATGGACGAACCTGCGCTCCGGCAGGAGATGGATCTTTCCAATGCGGCGCTGGCCGCCGCGACGGGACAGATCCCGTACGTGCTGTGCTACCCGGAGGGCAAATACAGTCACCTGACGATGGACGTGGCGAAGGATTATTACACATTTGCCCTGCGCATGGACGGCTGGACCTATCAGACCGGCATGGACCCGTATCAGGTGCCGCGCAGCTTCGTCTCACGCCGCATCACGCTGCCGGATTATCTGTGGTTCCTCGCCCCGTCCGGAAAAGCGTCCTGAAGACAAAAGCACAGCCTGCGCCGCAGCATTTGCGGCGCAGGCTGTGCTTTTACAGCACGTGATAATACGGGCAGATGTCCTCATAATGGCCGTCCTTCATGCGGAAGCCGCCGGGGATGACGCCGAGCTGCTGGAAGCCCAGACTTTCGTAGAGGCGCCGGGCCGCGGTATTTGTCGCGACGACGGCGTTGAACTGCAGGATGCGGAAGCCGTGCGCCCGGCCCTGCCTGAGACAGTCGGACACCAGCTTTTCGCCGATGTGCAGACCGCGCGCTTCCCGCTCGACCGCGTAGCTGGCGTTGCAGATGTGTCCGCAGCGGCCGACGTTGTTGGGATGCAGGATGTACAGACCGTAAATATGGCCGGTCTGCCGGTCCTCCGCGACGGCGGTACAGGTCTGCTCTGCGAAAAAGGCTGCGCCGGAGGAAGCGTCCAGCAGCTCCTCCTGCGGAAAGGCCACGCCGTCCTCCACAACCTCGTTCCAGATGCGGATCAGCGCCGGAAGGTCTGCCTGCGTATATGCACGAACCTGAATTTCCATGGAAAACACGCTTTCTGCTGGTTCAACCGGCTTTTTGATGGCGTAGTTATACCACCGGAAGCGCGGACTGTCAAGCGCTGCGCTCAGAGCGACAGGAAGGCTTTCCAGGTCTGGATATAGGACTGGGCTTTTTCGTCTGTCTCAGCCTCGGCAGCCATGCGCAGGAGCGGCTCGGTGCCGGAGAAGCGACAGATGACCCAGCTGCCGTCCGTGAAATAGACCTTGCAGCCGTCCTCACGGCTGATGTGATCGACGTTTTCAAATTCCGGGCAGGCGTGCTGTTCAAACAGGTACTGCTGAAGCGCAGGCTTGCGGGCCGGGGTCATGGTAAACGACGCTTCTGCATAGCGCAGCGCGCCGTACTGCGCCTCGATCTCGCGGTAGAGCGCAGAAAGCTTCTTGCCGGTCACGGCCAGCATCTCGACGAGCAGCGCGGCCGCGTAGATGCCGTCCTTGCCGGAGATATGCCCCCGGACGGCAAGGCCGCCGGACGATTCGCCGCCGATGATGGCGTCCGTTTCGGTCATTTTGGCCGACATCCACTTGAAGCCGACGGGGACCTCATAGCAGTTCTGCCCCAGTCCTGCCGCAACGCGGTCAAGCAGGACAGTCGTAGAATTGTTTCGCACACAGGGACCCTGCCAGCCGCGGTATTTGACGAGGTAATAATAGAGCAGGACGAGCAGCTTGTTCGGGTGGACGAACTGCCCCTGATCGTCGATCACGCCGAGGCGGTCCGCGTCGCCGTCGGTTGCAATGCCGAGATCGCAGCGCCAGCGGTCCATGACGACCGCCGCCAGCGGGCCGAGCGTGTCCTCGTTCGGCGCGGGAAGCTTGCCGCCGAAGAGCGTATCGCGCCGGTCGTGGATGATCTCCAGATCGCAGCGGCAGGTCATGAGGATCATGCTCAGGCTCGTCTGGCTGACGCCGTACATGGGGTCGAGCGCGATGCGCAGCTGCGCGTTCTTGATGGCCTCCACGTCAATGGCGGACAGGATGCTGTCGATATATTCATTCGTCGGGTTGTGCTCGGTGATCACGCCTGCCGCGACGGCGGCGTCGTAGTCCATGGATTTGATCGTATCCGGATTTATTTGGGCGATCTCAGCCTCGATCTTATCCGTGACCGTGCGGTCTGCGTCCCGGCCTCCGGCGGTGAAGACCTTGATGCCGTTGTAGATGGCCGGGTTATGGCTGGCCGTGACGGCGATGCCGTAGGGCATGGCGCGGGTCTTGACCATGAACATCATGAGCGGAGTAGGGGAGGAGCGGTTGATGACATAGGGCCGGAAGCCATAACCCGCCATGACCTCTGCCGCCCAGTGCGCCGATTCCTTGGACAGGAATCGGCGGTCATAGCCGACGCAGATTTCCGCGCCGTCGTGCCCCTCCTTGTGCATAAGGCTGCACAGGCCTGCGATGAGCAGGCGGATATTCGCCTTGGTAAATTCGTCCGCAATGACGGCTCTCCAGCCGCCGGTACCGAAATGGATCATGCTGTTACCTCCCCATTCTTACTTCCGCATGGCACATACCGCCTGCCGTGTGATTGAACACGCCGTACAGATCGCCGACGCCGATGTAATTCGTCCACGAGACGGGCAGATCGACGCGGTCGATCACATATTCGCGGCTTATGTTGTCAAAATGGCCGTACTGCATAGCTTTCCCATCTTATTTCAATAATGTGTCGCGCAGCTGCGCGGCGAAAGAATGATTTTTCGTGTCGAGGCTCGCTTCCCAGACGATGATCCCGGCCAAGTCCGCATTGCGGAGGAGGTCCAGCTTCTGCCCGAGCGAACGCGCCGTCTCCACCGATAAGAACCAGCGGTCGAATGGATTGTCCGGCCCGTCGTAGACGAGATATGCGCCGCCTGCCCGCGCGTCATAGGCGCTGTGCCAGCCGGGCGTCTGCAAAAGCTCCAATAAATCCTCCTGCGCAAGCGTGTCCCATACCGGCGCAGAAGCGCAAGGCAGCAGGCAATAAAGCTTGCGCGGCCCTCCTTTGTATACGCCATCTCGGAAAAATACCCGCAGCGCGTCCAGCCGCCGATGGAAAGTAGAATTTTCACTGCCGGATAGTTTTTGTGCATCACTGCGTACTGTGCAAAATGACTGCGCGGCAGCTCCGGATCGAGTGCGCTGGGAGCGAGATCCTCCGTGTCGCACTCCGGGTGCAGCGAGACGATGCGCCAGTCCGTCCGCGCGGGCTTTTTCCCGGCCCGGCGGGCAAATGAGGGTTCGTGCGTCCCCTCCGCCGGTTCGAGCACCCAGAACGCGTGGTTGAGATACGTCGCGCAGTCCCACGGCAGCGCGCAGACCTCGCCCTTCCGCGCCGGTCTTCGGTTCAGATTCCAGTTTGCAAAGTATAAAACAGCCTGCCGCACCAGCCTTGCCCTCCCTTTTCGGTTGTTCTGCTCTTATTATAAACGCGCAGCTTTTCCCATGCAACGCCTCCGGCTGACATCGACAACAACGGGCAAAAAAAGCAAGGATATCCGGTAACGGCTCTTTGCGCATATTGGGGGAAGTATGGTATACTGTGGTCAAGGCTTCCCCCCGCCGGGGAAGGCGTTTGGTGCATACCAACTGCATTCGGCTTTTGTTTGCTTTTTTAATGCACTTTCTGAAACAGGAGGATCAATTCATATGCTGATACGCCCCGTCACAAAAGAAGAGCGACTGCAGTCCGCGCAGCTGCTGACGATCGAAAGCGGCGATCTGACCATTTCCGCCGCAGACGACGCGATCCACTGCGACTACACGCTCCAGATCGGCGCGGAGGGCACGGATTGGCCTGCGATCTCGATCACGGATTGCGATGAGGGGCTGGAGGCCGCGGCGCTGCACGTCGCTTCGGGCGACATCCGCATCCGTGCCTCGGACGACTGCCTGAACGCGGCCAATTCCGACCTGTCTGGCTTTGATTTCTCCATGGATATCTCCGGCGGCACGATCAGCGCCTATACGACGGACGGCGCAGGCTTTGACTCCAACGGCTCCATGACCATCACCGGCGGCACTCCGCCGGAAAAGCCGGATGGCGGTACGCCGCCTGAAAGGCCGGACAATGCATCGGAACCGCCGGAGCCCGGAAATCTGTAACCCCGGGCCGGTGGGTGCTGAGCACACAAAAAACCGCCGCTCTGCATCGCAGAGCGGCGGTAAGTTGTTTTGCATCAGAACAGGTTCAGAACCAGCGTCAGGACGATGAACACGCCGCCGACCCATTTGGTGGCGAGGGCGAGTTTCGCGTCGAGGCCCTTGTTCTTGTTCTTACCGAGGTAGGTATCACCGCTGCCGCCGGCGATGGCACCGGACAGACCTGCGGACTTGCCGGACTGGATCGTCACGATGACGACGAGGCCGACGGCCAGAATGACCTGAATGATCGTTAAAATCGTATGCAGAGCGTTCATGAAAATTCCTCCAAACCATTTGCCGCCCTTCGTCGGCAGACGGCTCGCCGAGATCATATTTTATCAGGCTGTTTCAAACAGCTAGAAAATCATATCACAATTCAGATGTGAATGCAAGTGCATTTTTGCCGTTTTCCGCAGAAATCAGCTCTTTGTGACCCACGTATTTGTGGCAAGACAAGTCAGATAGGCGTTGATGAAGCCGTCGAGCGCACCGTCCATGACGGCGTTGACGTTGGATGTTTCGAAGCCTGTCCGCGTGTCCTTGACGAGCGTATAGGGCATGAAAACGTAGTTGCGGATCTGGCTGCCCCATTCGATCTTGAGCTGTGCGCCCTTGATATCGGAGATCTTGTCCAGATGCTCACGCTCCTTGATCTCGATGAGCTTCGAGCGCAGCATCCGCATACACGTCTCGCGGTTTTGGAACTGATCGCGCTGCGTCTGGCAGGAGACGACGATGCCGGTCGGCTTGTGAATGAGACGCACGGCGGAGCTTGTCTTGTTGATGTGCTGGCCGCCCGCGCCGGAGGAGCGGAACACCTGCATCTCGATCTCCTCGGGGCGGATCTCGATCTCACCGTCGTCCTCGATCTCAGGCATGACCTCCAGGGCTGAGAAGCTGGTCTGCCGCCGGGCATTGGCGTCAAAGGGGGACACACGCACCAGACGGTGCACCCCGTTTTCTCCCTTCAAAAAGCCGTAGGCGTTGGGCCCCTCGATCATAATGTCGGCAGATTTCAGGCCCGCCTCCTCGCCCTCCAGATAATCCAAAATCTTGTAGGAAAAACCATGGCGCTCCGCCCAGCGGGTGTACATCCGGTACAGCATCTGGCACCAGTCCTGGGCCTCCGTGCCGCCGGCGCCGGCGTGAAAGGACAGCAGCGCGTTGTTTCCGTCGTACTCTCCCGTGAGCAGGGTCTCCAGCCGGGCCTCCTCCATGCGCTGATAGAGCTGGGCAAAGCCCTCCTCCAGCTCCGGCAGCATGGAATCGTCCTGCTCCTCCAGAGCCATCTCGCAGATAGTCAGCAGGTCCTCCAGCTGCGCGGTCATGGTACGGTACTTCTCCAGCTTGGTCTCCAGGAACTTCGCCTGCACCACGATCTTTTGAGACCGCTCCGGGTCGTCCCAAAAGCCGGGGGCCTCCTGCATGGCATGATACCGCTCCAGCTCATTGCGCGCCCCTTCCAGATTCAGGGAGACCGCCAGCGCCTCCAGCTTGGGTTTCAAATCGTTCAGCTTCAGCCGGTACTCTTCAAATTCTATCATTGCAATCTCTCACATTCTTTTTTCATACTTTGCTTATTATAAGCGGCAAACGCCGGTTTTGTAAAGGGGAAAGGAAAACATTTTCGGGGGCGGTCATTCCGGCTCCGTCTGAGCCCCCTCCTCCGTCTGCTCCGGCTGTGTGGGCTCCTCGGGAAGCGGCTCCGGAGGCGTCTGGGCCTCCACCGTTTCCTCCGGCTCCGATTCCGCCGGCTCCGTCGTCTCCCCTTCCGGCTCCGTGGCCGGAGGCTCCGGCTTGGGACAGGCCGGATAATTCTTGGTGTTCCAAACGTAGTCCGTCATATCCTCGTCATACCGGAGCACCAGCTGGTCTCCCTCCAGATCGGTCAGCAAATCCACGTGGCAATACCTGCCGTCCAGCTCTACAATATTCCAATACCACTGCCTGCCGCTGCTGGTGCCGGAGACCACCCGGCAATCCAAGCCCGCCTGGCGGCACAGAAGACCGTACACCATGGCCATGGACCGGCTGTCTCCCACCCCCACGCACAGCAAGCTGTACACCGGCGTGGCCGACGGACCTGTCTGGACAAACAGAGGCCGCAGAAAGGCATACAGCCGCTCCGCTTTCAGCTGCTCCGAGGCCTGCCCCTCCACATAGCCCAACGCAGAGTTCAGCAGCACCTGGACGTTTTGCTTCATTTGCAGCAGCGTCTCCCGGCTGTTGGTGTATTGAAACTGAATTTCCATAATCCGCGTGCTGCCCTGCTTGGGATACAGCTGGACCGACACCTCCGGGCACTCCATGACCGTGTCCAGATGCTCCTGGTAATAGGTCTGGACAAAGGCCTCCAGGTCCATGGGCTGGTAGCCGGAGACCTGCAGGGTAATTTCCGCCTCCGCCCGCTCCAGGGCGCCGGACACCTTGTCCTCTACGCCGCTGCCGCCCAGGGTAGGCTGTACGGCCTGCAGCTCCTCCTGGGTCCGGCGGTAGGAAATGGACACGGACACAATGCGGCGGGCGCCCACCTCTGCGGCCTCCGCCTGAATGTCCTGCACCGCGTAGGCAACCACGGGGTTGTTCTCCCGGACCCATTGAATCGACCGGTCCAGATCCCCCTCCAGCTCGTCGCCATACCGGGTGACGTCCACCGAGGCCTGGTCAACATAATTTTCCACCAGGTGAATCAGCACCTGCCGCAGCTGTTGATAGTCGGAGGCCGTCTCCGTATCCGCCGGGTCGGTCTGGGCATAGGCCTCGGCATGAGGCGTCACAGAGGCATAGCCGCCCCCCAGCCAGGCCGAGCACCCCGCCAGCAGGCACAGCCCGAAGCCCAGGCAGAAAAGCCACATGCCTCGTCTCATCTCACCTCTCCTTTCCAACGGCTCCGGCGCCCCCGCCGGGGCGCGCTACAGATCATCCTTGGAAGCTGTCGCCCAGCACCTGGTGCGCCTCCTGGAGAATGATGAACGCGTCGGGATCGATCCCCACCACCAGCTCCTTCAATTCCGTCACCTGCTGGAGCTTAATGGCCGAGAGAATCACCTTGGTCTCCCGGCGGCTGTAATAGCCCTCCCCGTCCAAAAGGGTCACGCCCCGGGACAGGCGCTGGTTGATGGTCCGGGCAATTTCCTCATACCGGGGCGAGATGATCATCGCGACCTTGGAGTAGTCAAACCGGTAAATCACCGCGTCAATGAGCATGGAGCTGACATACAGCGTCACGCCGCTGTACAAGGTCTTGGCAAAATCGTGGAATACGATACCGGTCAGCAGCGCCACCATCACATCCAGGCACAGGGAGATCTTCCCAATGGGCATATCCCGGTGCCGGAGCTTCAAAAGCCGGACGATGATGTCCGTCCCGCCGGAGGAGACGCCGGACAGAAACACCAGGCCCATCCCCGCGCCGGAGATCAGGCCGCCGTACAGCGCGCCTAAAATCGGCTCCGTCTTGGGCACGGGAATCATGGTGAACAGGTCCAGGAAGCCGGACATGGCCAGCATCCCCACAAACGAGCCGAAGAAAAACCGGCGTCCGATTTTTTTCCCCCCCAGGATAAACAGGGGGATGTTCATCATAGCCGTCCAGAGTCCCACCGTGCCGATGCCGAACCACTCCACAAACACCTGGGCCAGGC
>OLZR01001272.1_pt1 | contig 10085 bp, 7 predicted proteins | sample 1644421 | NCBI WGS metagenome assembly OLZR01 (sample SAMEA103958132, study PRJEB25191) | human gut metagenome | biome: human-associated habitat [ENVO:00009003]; feature: intestine environment [ENVO:2100002]; material: feces | place: Germany | collected 2013/2015 | reverse complement strand
GGAGCCCCGGTAAAGATCGACACCCTTGCCCGAAACCTGATCAAGCTTTCCGGCTACACACCGGATGTAGACATCAAAGTCACCTACACCGGTCTCCGCCCAGGCGAAAAGCTTTACGAAGAAAAGCTGATGGCCGAAGAAGGCATGGAGAAAACTCCAAACGATCTCATCCACATCGGTAAACCCATCGAAATGGACGTACAGGAATTCTTCAAACAGCTGGAAGTCCTGGCAGCATACGGCTACGCCAACAGCGAAAAGATCCGGGACATCGTAGCCGCGATCGTACCGACCTATCACTCTGCGGATTCCGACCTGAAGCTGCATAAGAAGGTGTATGAGGAGCTGATGAGTGAGGCGGCTGTGGCTGCGGAGAAGAATTGATAACTGGTCAATAATTTACATATATACGAAAACGAAGGAGTGTTGAAATAATGAAAATCCCATTTTCACCGCCAGATATTACAGAGGCAGAAATCGAACAGGTAGCAGAAGCTTTAAGATCCGGATGGATCACAACAGGACCGAAAACAAAAGAACTGGAAAGAGAAGTTGCGGATTTATGCGGCACCAATAGAGCTGTATGCCTGAATTCGCAGACTGCATGTGCGGAAATGACACTTCGTCTTCTGGGAATCCACGAAGGCGATGAAGTGATCACTTGCGCTTATACCTATACCGCAAGTGCATCGGTGGTGTGTCATGTCGGGGCAAAGCTGGTTCTTATTGATACACAGGAAGATTCTCTGGAAATGGATTATGACAAACTGGCAGAAGCTATTACAGAAAAAACAAAAGTGATCATTCCGGTGGATCTTGGCGGAGTGCCATGCGACTATGACAGGATCTTCTCTATCGTAGAAGAGAAAAAGAAGCTTTTCCATCCAGCCAATAAGCTTCAGGAAGCAATCGGAAGAGTTATCGTAATGGCAGATGCAGCCCATGCATTTGGTGCGACCTGGCATGGAAAACCAGTGGGCAGCATTGCGGATTTTTCAAACTTCAGCTTCCATGCAGTGAAAAATTTTACAACAGCAGAAGGCGGCGCTGTGGCATGGAGAGATATCGAAGGAATTGATAATGAAGAAATCTATCATCAGTATCAGCTGTTATCACTTCATGGTCAGTCAAAGGATGCCCTTGCCAAAACACAGCTTGGCGCCTGGGAGTATGACATCATCGGACCTTGGTTTAAATGCAATATGACCGATGTAGTTGCCGGAATCGGACTGGCGCAGATGAAACGGTATAAAGGTCTCCTTGCACGAAGAAAAGAGATCATCAGCAGATATGATGCAGCATTTAAACCACTTGGCATCAAAGTACTGGATCATTACAACGAAGAGCATCAGTCCTCCGGACACCTGTACATCACCAGAATCCCGGGAATCACTCTGGAGCAGAGACACGAGATTATCGTCAAAATGGCAGAAAAAGGTGTTGCCTGCAACGTACATTACAAACCACTGCCAATGATGACTGCTTATAAAAATATGGGATTTGATATCAAGGATTACCCGAATGCTTATAAGCGATTTGAAAATGAGATCACATTGCCGCTGCATACGAAGTTGACGGATGAGGAAGTGGAGTATGTGATTGAGATGTTTTTGGGGATTGTGAAGGAATATATTAAATGAAAAAAATCATGATTTTGGGAGCAAGTATATTACAGCTTCCAGCGATAAAAAAGGCAAAGGAAATGGGGCTGGAAGTTGTAGTTGTCGATATGAATCCCGACGCAGTAGGCTTTCAGACAGAAGGAATCGAAAAAGAAATCATAAGACATTCTATTGATGGAATCATGACACTTGCTACAGATATGCCAATGAGAGCAGTGGCAGCAGTGGCAAGGGAAATGAATTTGATTGGAATTAGTGCAGATACAGCTGTGAAAGCAACAAATAAAGCGGAAATGCGGAAGGCACTGAAAAAAGCAGGTGTTCCGATTCCTGTATTTTACAAAGTATCTACTAAAGAAGAATATTTGGAAGCAGTAGGAAAAATAAAAGAAGCAGGTTATCGATGTATTATAAAACCGGCAGATAATTCGGGAAGCCGGGGAATCAATCTGCTTAAAGATTATGACAGTGAAACTGTGGAAAAGGCTTATAACTACAGTAAGGAATCTTCAAGGTCCGGAGATCTCATGGTTGAAGAGTATATGGAAGGGCCAGAGGTAAGTGTAGAAACTTTAAGTGTCAACGGCGTATGCTATGTTATTCAGATTACAGATAAGCTGACAACAGATGCACCATATTTTGTAGAAATGGGACATTCACAGCCATCAGGTCATACAGAAGAAATAAAGAAGCAGATAGCGAAGGTGGCTATTGCAGCGAATCACGCAATCGGTATTTCAAATGGACCGTCCCATACAGAAATCAAAATAACGAAGGATGGACCTAAAGTTGTAGAACTGGGAGCACGGCTGGGAGGAGACAATATTACGACTTATCTTACACCTCTTTCCACAGGTGTAGATATGGTTGAAAGTTGTATACGAATTGCACTTGGTGAAACTGCAGACTTAGAGCCTAAATTTCATAAAGCATCTGCTATAAGATATTTTAGAGTTGAGCAAGGTTTCATTAGAGATATCAGGGGACTTGAAGAAGCCAGAAAGATTCCAGGTGTAAAACAGATTTATGTTGTACATGGGATCGGGGAAAAAATGAATGGCATAAAGAGTAGTGGAGATCGCAGCGGCTTTGTAATCGCTCAGGCAGATACAGCTGAAGAGGCTGTAGAAATATGTGAAAAAGCGCTGGATTTAATAGAAATAGAAATGGAGTAAGGGAAGTATAAATTCATGTATGAAAGATACATAAAAAGAGGTTTGGATGTTATATTTGCAGTCATTGCACTGCCAATCGTATTAGTAGTCTGTATTATTTTTGGGGCACTGATCTGGCTGGAGGACAGAGGAACAATTTTTTATCTGGCAAAGAGAAGGGGAAAAGACGGGACAATCTTTAATATGTATAAGCTTCGTTCCATGAAGGTAAATGCGCCAGATATTAGAAATAAGGATAATTCAACTTTTAACAGTGCAGATGATCCAAGAGTAACAAAAATCGGAAAGCTGATGAGAAAAATTTCAGTTGATGAGCTACCGCAGGTATTTAATATTCTGAAAGGAGACATGAGCTGGATCGGACCAAGGCCAGTAACAACAGACAGACCATTGTCTGAGTATGACCAGAAAAGAAAAGATCGTTTAAAAGTAAAACCAGGCATTACAGGGTATACACAGGCCTATTATCGAAATAATATTTCGCAGGAGGACAAACTGGCTTTGGATGCAAAATATGCACAAAAAGTAACATTTCTGGGAGATTTGAAGATTTTCTTTAAAACAATTGAAACTGTAGTATGCAGAAAAAATGTTTATACAAATTAGAAGGGAGAAGAAAAAATGGGTGTTGAAGGAAAAAGACTTTTAGTATTAGGTGCTGGAAGAGGACAGATCGGACTGTATAAAGCAGCAAAAGAGATGGGAATCACAACAATTGCAGGAACCATGCCTGATAATAATCCTCCAGGAATTCCTCTGGCAGATGAAGTGTGCTTTATGAATATCGCAAATCCTGATGAGGTTGCTAAAAAAGCAGCGAAGCTTAAATTGGACGGAGTGGCTACTTGCTGTCTGGATACAGGAATTTCAGCTCTTGGAAAAACTTGTGATTCTTTGGGCTTAACAGGACTTCCGGAAAAAGCAGCAATTATGTGTAATGATAAATCCAAAATGAAAAAAGCTTTTATGGAATATGGTGTAAGTACAGCACAGTATTTTGAAATTTCCAATGAAGAGGAATTAAAAAATGCATTGGATAAAATTAAATTGCCGGTGATCATTAAAGCAACGGATTTACAGGGAAGCAATGGAATTTACATAGCAAAAACAGAAAAAGATGCCTATGACGGATTTCATGCAGCAATGAAATTAACGAAAAGAAGTTATTGTATTGTTGAGGAATTTATTGAAGGCTGGGAATTTGGCGCACAGGCATTTGTCTATAATAATGAAGTCCTTTTTGTAATGCCGCATGGCGATGAAACATATATGAGTCATACTGCAGTACCTGTAGGACATTATGTTCCGTTGGATTGCGATGAGAACATCCACAAACAGACGGAAGAAGCTGTAAAAAATGCAATCAAAGCTTTAGGATTGAATAATTGTGCAGTAAACGTAGACTTGATTTTGAGAGACAATAAGGTTTATGTAATTGAGCTTACAGGCCGTGTAGGTGCAAACTGTCTTCCTGAACTGGTTGAGATTAACTTTGGAATTGAATATTACAAAATGATTGCTGCAATGGCTGTTGGAGAAAATCCGTTGGAGTATTGGGGAAAGAGAAATTCCAAAACAACGGCAGGACTGGCACGAATGATTCTTTCAACAGAAGAAAGTGGAACCCTAGAAGATATCAAATATACCGGAGAAATGGATGAAGATATTCTGGAAATAACATTCTTTAAAAAAACAGGAGATCAGATTCGAAAATTTGTATTTTCAGCAGATTGTATTGGCCAGATTATTGTAAAAGGATCTACATTGGATGAGTGTAGAGCAAAAATCAATAAAATCATGAGTAATATTGAAATAAAACTCAAATAGGAGAACTGCAGTATAGCTGGCTGTTTATAAAAATTATAAATGGCCAGCTGTATACGATTTTAAGAAAAGATAGAAGAGGAAGATTAATGAAAACGCTGTATTTGCTTACAAATTCCTTTCCTTATGGAGATTGGGAGCCTTATTTGGAAACAGAAGTAAAATATTATGATGACTTTGATGAAGTATATATTTTTGCATTACAGATTAGAAAAGAACACTTAAAAAGAAAAAGAACTGTTGGAAACAATGTGAAAGTAATTCCAATTATGAAAGCGTCAAATAAAACCTATTTATTATATAGTTTCAGGACTCTGACAGATATTAATTTATATAAAGAATTTGCACGCCTGGTGAAATCACGTAGATTATCTGTGCGAAATTTTGTAAACATGTTTGTTTATTTCAGTCGTTCTCATTATGAAGCAGATTTAATAGATAAAAAAATGAAAGGACATGTGAATAAAGAGTCAATATTTTATTCATATCGTTTTGAATATCAGCCATATGTGGCAATGTTATTAAAAAAGAAATGGAAATTGAACAGTAAGATTGTAAGCAGGGCACATCGGTATGATCTTTATGAAGAAGAACATAAAGGGAATTATATACCAATGAGAGAGGGAATTCTTTCAAAAATTGATAATATATATCCATGTTCAGATCATGGTACCGATTATCTGAGAAAAAGATTTCCTCAATATAAACAGAAAGTGCATACCAGATTCTTAGGAACAATAGATCATGGAGAAAAGGAGTATCTTTTCAATGATAAATGTTATGAAATTGTCAGCTGTTCTACAGTGACAAAGGTAAAAAGACTGGATTTATTGATAAATGCATTATCTCAAATTAAGACTATCCCGATTAAGTGGACACATTATGGGGATGGAATTTTAATGGATGAAATAAAAAAAATGGCAAAAGACAAACTGAGAGACAATATTCAGTATGAATTTAAAGGAAATGTTAGTAACACAGAATTAATGAAACAATATCAGGATAAAAATTACTATGTATTCGTGAATGTAAGTTCATCAGAAGGGATTCCTGTATCAATTATGGAAGCAACATCTTTTGGAATTCCGTGCATCGCAACAGATGCAGGGGGAACGAAGGAGATAATTAGGGATAAAGAAAATGGGGTTCTTTTATCTCAGAATATAACAGCAAATGAATTGACTAAAAAAATAACAGATTTTTGCAAATTAGATTCATACCAATATAAAAAAAATAGAAATGATGCTAGATATTTTTGGAATAAAAAATTTAATGCAGACTACAACTATCAGAAATTTATAAATGAAATAAGCAATTGAGGTAAAAAAATGTTTTTAAGTGTAATTGTTCCATGCTATAACGTAGAAAAAGAAATCTTGCAGAGATGCATTTTAAGTGTATTAAATCAAGAATATATGAACTATGAGATACTCTTAATTGATGATGGAAGCGAAGAGTCGTTTCGAAGCGAAATAAGAGACATTGCTCGACTTGATGAACGAATAAAAGTTATAACACAAAGCAATTTAGGAGTATCCGCTGCAAGGAATGAAGGCATTAAACATTCTAAAGGAAAATACCTTACATTTGTAGATGCGGATGATGTATTAGTGCCATATTTTTTTTCAGAAGCGGTACATTTATGTGAAAAAGAAAATGTAGATTTTCTTATTGGAGGTAATACGTTATTAGATAATGAAGAATTCAATGAAGAAAAGCAAAAACAGATTCCTATAAATTATAGAATTATATCAGATATAGAAAAAGAAAGTTTTAAATGTAATTCAGTTGGAGAGTTAAAATATTTTGGAAATATGAAAGGATATTATGGACGAGGACCGTGGACAAGATTGATAAAAAGAGAGATAGCTGAAAATACTTTATTTAATACTGAGTTAAAAATGGGAGAAGACATAGTATGGAATCTCCAACTGTTAGATAAGTGTAAAAAAACAATGCTTGTAGAAAGAATATGGTATTTATATTATGTGAATAACAATTCAGCAAATCATAAGTACAATTCCAAAATGCTTTATAATATAGAAAAAGAGCTGCCTTGTATTAGAAAACAAATAAATTTTGAAAGTGAACCAATGAAATCTGCATTTAGTATTCATATTCTGGATGAACTAAAAAAAATTTACGATTGTTATATTGGAAATACACAGTGTGATTTGAGTAGAAAAGAAAAAAAGATAATCAAGAAAAAATTATATTCGGAGAAACCCTGGATATTCGCAGGCAATAGAGAAAATAGAAAATATATGAGTAATAGAAATAAAATGAAGAGTATTTTATATCAATATAGAATTTATTTTGGAATTATACATATTAAACAAATATGTGAATTATATAAAAGGAAAGGAAAATAAAGATGGCTTCAAAAACAGGCAACAAAGTATATTATAATATAATACTATTGATTATATTTTCTATTATATCTGTTATTGTTTTTGGAATAGGAAATACAAATGGAATATTAGCATTAAATGCGGTTATTTTTATTTGCTTTTTTTATCTTACTGTAAAAAATATAGATGAAAATATATTTATGTTTTCATTTCTTGTATGCTTTTTTACATTTTTATTATGTGGACAGATATTGAATCGTTTTATGAAAGTTTATTATTATAATTTTCCAGATGTAATAGAGAAACATGTGGATGTATGTATTTTTATTAGTCTTGTAGGACTATGTATAGGATATTTTGGCGTAACAAGAAAAAGAATTAAAATAAAAAATAATATACCTAAAATTGAATATAAAAATAAAAAAGGTTATATGAATAATATAATCCAAATCAGCAAAGGAATGTATTATGGCTGTTATGTGTTTTGGATATTAACAGTTATAGATGTTGTTTTATATGTAAGACATTATGGTTATACATCGTATTACATTTCATATTCAAGTAGAATACCATGGTATGTACGACAGATTGGATATTTTGCGCCGACAGCATTTTATATATTTTTGTCAACATTACCAGAAAAAAAGGATGCTAAAGTTCCAATAATGTTATATATTTTATATGCATTTTTATCTTTAGGAACGGGACGAAGAGTAAATTTTATTACAAGTTTACTTATAATTTTTGCATATGCAATGTGTAGAAATAAAATAAAACCAGGTGAAAAACCGTGGATTGGAAAAAAAGGTATTTGGGCAATATGTTTATGTGTTCCAATACTTATGGGAGCAATGTATTTATTTGAATATATTAGATCTAATAATTATGTAGGGCATGCAAATGATTATTCTCCTATTGTAGGCTTTTTTGTAAGACAAGGTACATCTGTAAATGCAGTAAAGTATGCTGAGTTATATAAAAATAATTTAGATTCTGAAGCACACTATTCTTTATATAATATATTGAGATGGCTACAAAATAGTCCATTTAATAGCTTATTTAATTTGAATTTAGATTTTTCTTTTGGAAATCAATCATTAAGTACTGCTTTACATGGAACATATTTAGCGGATTTTGTTTCCTACTATGCAAATTCATATGGGTATGCAGTTGGTACTGGATACGGTTCATGTTACTTTGAAGAACTGTATATTGATTATGGATATATAGGTGTATTTATAGGAAATATTATTTACGGCTTGACTTTTAGATTATTATCCAAAATTATATCTGATGGCAAAAATGTTTGGAAGATAGCAGTTGGTCTTTTTATGTTAAATTCTTTATTTCAGGCACCGCGATCAACATTTGATGCATTTGTTGGAAGATTGTTATATCCAGAATTTTGGGCTCCGATAATAATAATTTGGGGATTAGCTTATTTGACTTCCAAATCGAAGCATAAAATTGTAATTTAAAATTAAGAGGAATAGTTAGAAATATGAAAAAAAGTCACTTGGTCTAAATGCATTATTAAATGGTATAAGAACAGTTTTGAATACATTATTTCCATTAATTACGTTTCCATATATTTCCAGAGTTCTTTCTGTCGAAAATGTAGGGAAATATAATTTTGCATTATCAGTTATTCAATATTTTTTACTGATTGCCGCATTGGGGATATCGACATATGCAGTTAGAGAAGGAACAAAATTTCGGGATGATAAAAAAAAGTTCAGTATATTTGCTAATGAAATATTTACAATTAATATTATATCAACAATAATAGCTTATATTTTATTAGTGTTTACAGTTGCAGCTGTTCCTAAATTTAAAGATTATGCGGTGATAATTGCTGTGTTTAGTATTGAAATTCTTTTTACAACGATCGGAACAGAATGGATTTACTCTATATATGAGGAATACGCGTACATAACGATTCGAAGTATTATATTTAAAGTAATTTCAATTATCTTGCTGTTTTTGGTTGTTAAAAAACCTGATGACTATATTGTATATGCAGGAATAACAGTATTTGCAAATGCAGGATCTAATATATTGAATTTTATTCATGCTAAAAAGTATTGTTCGTTAAAATTTGATATAGGTTTGGCATTAAAGAGACATCTGAAACCTATTATGATTATTTTTGCATCTACAGTTGCAACAACTATTTATATTAATTCCGATACGACCATGTTAGGATTTATGGGAACAGATTTCGAAGTAGGCATATATTCTGTTTCCTCAAAAATATATAGGATCGTAAAACAGATGTTGGCGGCTATTTTGATTGTTACAATTCCGCGGTTATCATTGTTAATGGGACAAAAAAGGATAGAAGAATATAAAAATATTTTAACTCAGATTTTTAATGTCCTGGTTATGTTGGTGTTTCCATCGGTTACCGGATTGATATTATTAAGCAAAGAAGTCGTATTATTGATTTCTGGAAAAGAATATATAAAAGCTACAGGTTCATTGAAATTATTAAGTATAGCGCTTATATTTTGTATTTTTGGATGGATATATAATCAGTGTGTATTAATTCCGGCGCGTAAGGAAAAAATCGTGCTTATAGCAACCTTGGTTAGTGCATTAGCAAATATTGCAATAAATTTTGTTTGTATTCCATTTTGGAGAGAAAATGCAGTGGCTTTTTCAACTATAGTTGCAGAAGCTATAATGATGCTTGTTTGTGTTTATGTTGGACGGAAAATTGTTCGACTTAATGCAGGCGTAGCATATAATATTTGTACGGTTTGTGCCGGATGCATTGGTATATGGATGAGCTGTAAATTTGTAAAACATTTTTCTCTTTCAAGTATTGCAACATTAGTATTATCTATATTATTATCGTGTATTGTATATGGAATGTGTCTTATATTGATGAGAAATAAAGTTATATGGGCATTTTTTAAGAAAAAAAATAAAAGTGAATTACATTAGAATAGAGTATGAAAATGCTCAGGAAGCAAGGTACTTCCTGAGCATTTTCTCAAATCATCATTTCTCCCGCAATTTCAGAACATCCTCAAGTGGCAGCCCTGAAAATCTGCTGATATCCTCGGGTGAGAACCTGGGATCCTCTAGCATGCGCTGTGCAGTAAGTA
>OLZR01001258.1_pt1 | contig 10171 bp, 5 predicted proteins | sample 1644421 | NCBI WGS metagenome assembly OLZR01 (sample SAMEA103958132, study PRJEB25191) | human gut metagenome | biome: human-associated habitat [ENVO:00009003]; feature: intestine environment [ENVO:2100002]; material: feces | place: Germany | collected 2013/2015 | reverse complement strand
CTGATGTCTTAATTACTCAAATTTATAATGATTAAAGGAAATATACAATGAAAAAACGCATCTCTTTTCTAATGATTTTGATTCTTACTGCGATCTGTGGCGAGATCTCGGCCCAACAGGATGTGGTGCAGGGAGCATCTGACCTGTCGAAATACATCCTGACCCCGAAAGCAGCTCCAACACCACGCATCAACGGTGCCCGTATCTTCGGTGTGCGTCCAGGCTCGGAATTTCTCTTCACGATCGCAGCGACGGGTATCCGCCCGATGATCTTCTCGGCCGAAGGACTACCTCGGGGACTGAAACTCAACCCCGCTACTGGTCGAATCACCGGCCGCGTGAAGAAAACGGGAGAATACACCGTCCGCCTGAGCGCCGAAAATGCGCTGGGGCGCTATGAACGCGACCTGCGGATCGTCGTGGGTGACGAAATCGCTCTCACCCCACCGATGGGCTGGAACAGTTGGAACTGCTGGGCACGCGACGTCACACAGGAACAGATACTTTCTTCGGCACGCGCAATGGTTGAAAAGGGGCTTGCCGACCACGGCTGGAGCTACATCAACATTGACGACGGTTGGCAAGGCCGGCGCGGAGGCCGATACAACGCCATTCAGCCCAACAAAAAATTTCCCGACATGGCGGCGCTCACGCGCGAGATTCACGACATGGGCTTGCGGGTGGGCATTTACTCGACTCCGTGGATCGGTACCTATGCCGCTCACATCGGCAGCTACTCGGACCGTCCCGATGGCGAAAATGAATGGATCGAAAAAGGATTGCACAACGAGAACTATCGTTATCAAAAACCGGGCGGTAACTACTGGGAGGATCGGTGTGAAGTTTGGCACCACGGCCCTTACTCTTTTGTGGAGGCCGATGTAAAACAGTGGGCAGAATGGGGAATTGACTACCTGAAATACGACTGGCATCCGTTGAACTACTACCACGTCAGGGAGATGTTTGACATGCTCAGGAAAATCGATCGCGACATCATCTTCAGCCTCTCGAACAGTGCACCCTACGGCGACGCTCCGGTCTGGCAACGTTATGCGAACTGCTGGCGCACGACAGGCGACATCCGCGATACATGGGAAAGCATAAGCCGCATCGGGTTCTCGCAGGACCGCTGGCTGGCTTTCAACCATCCGGGCCATTGGGCCGATTCCGACATGTTGGTTGTGGGGATGGTGGGCTGGGGCCCCAAATTGCATCCCACGAAACTGACAGCCGACGAACAGTATACGCACATCAGCCTCTGGTCTCTACTCGCCTCGCCGATGCTCATCGGTTGCGACATCGCACAGATGGATGATTTCACGATGAGCCTGCTCACCAACGATGAAGTCAACGACGTCAACCAAGACCCGCTGGGCATACAGGCTTACCCCGTCTGGCAGGAAAACAAGCAAGTAATCTATGCCAAACACCTTGAGGATGGTTCGATGGCCATCGGCTTCTTCAACCAGGATTCGCAACCGGCGAAGATGGGCATTTCGCTCCGCCAGTTGGGATTGCGCGGCGAACAGACGGTACGCGACCTTTGGCAACAGAAGGACTTGATGAAAACTTCCGACCACTTCGAGACCGAAGTGGCGTCCCACGGCGTCGTACTCGTGAAGTTCTTGCCAGGGAACAGCCGTGCGCAGATAACTGAAAAACCGTAAGTCACTTCGCAGATCATAATTATTCTCAATTGCACACGTAGTTGAAAATCTTCTGCGCCATGAACGTAAATACGAATTAAGTCGATGAAACATTAAAAGCTACTTAAAACATGAAACGAAACTCATTCCGAAATCTGCTCCGCACGCTGGCCGGATCAGGGATCATCGCGGCCTGCCTCTGCTCGTGCGGGCCCCGTCACAACACCCTCACCGAAGCCGAAATCGCCGACGGCTGGCAACTGCTCTTCGACGGCAAGACGCTCGACCAATGGAAAGACTTCAACGGCGATTCGCTCACGCAGCCGTGGCACGTCGTGGACGGCTGCATCCAGGCCGCGGGCGACGGCAGCGACCTTTCGGGATACATCGTCACCAAAAAGCAGTATGAGAACTTCATCCTCGACTGGGACTGGAAGCTCTCCTACGGCGGCAACAGCGGCATGCTCTACCACGTGGTCGAGAACCCCTATTTCAAGGTTCCCTATGTCACCGGGCCGGAGTACCAGCTGATCGACAACGAAGGCTGGGAGGCCACGAACGCCCCGACCCGGCTCGAGGAGTGGCAGAAACTGGGCGTGGACTACGCCATGCACCTGCCGAATCCCGATTCGCTGCTGGTCAACCCGCAGGGCGAGTGGAACTCGTCGCGCATCGTCTGCGACAACGGCCACGTGGAGCATTGGCTCAACGGCCGCAAAATCCTCGAATTCGACGCCTGGACCGACGACTGGTTCGCACGCAAGAACAGCGGCAAATGGGAGACGGCTCCCGAATACGGCCTGGCACAGCGAGGCGTCATCTGTCTGCAAGACCACGGCTACCCCGCCTCGTTCCGCAATCTGAAAATCAAGGAGCTGCCGCGCAAGACCGGCCGGGAGGTCGAACTTTTCAACGGCCGCGACCTCACGGGATGGGAAGCCTACGGAACCGAGAAATGGTATGTCGACAAGGACGGCCTGCTGGTCTGCGAGAGCGGTCCCGACAAAAAATACGGTTACCTCGCCACGCGCGAATACTACGATGATTTCGACCTGACGGTGGAGTTCAAGCAGCTCGCCAACGGCAACTCCGGCGTCTTTTTCCGCTCGTTCGTCGAGCCGCCGGTGAAGGTCCACGGCTGGCAGTGCGAAGTGGCTCCGAAGAACCACGACACGGCGGGCATCTACGAGTCCTACGGCCGCGGATGGCTGGTGCAGATTCCCGACGAGAAGGAGTCGATTCTCAAGGAGGGGGATTGGAACACGCTGCGGCTGAAGGTCCAGGGCGACCGCGTGCAGACGTGGCTCAACGGCGAGGAGATGGCGGACATCACCGACGCGAAGATCGGCGCCGCGCAGGGACGCATCGCCTTGCAGATTCACGACGGAGGAGGCATCAAGGTCCTCTGGCGCAACATCCGGCTGACGACCCTGTAAACAAACGGCGGTTCCCATCCGACGGAACCGCTGTTTTCTCTACCTATTTTATTGACTGCATCCAAAAAAAAACACAACCTGAAATACTATGAGTAACCGCAGAGATTTTCTGAAAAAGGCAGGCGGGCTGGCGCTGCTGACCATCGTGCCGCGCAGCGTGCTCGGAGGCACCAAATTCGTCGCCCCGAGCGACCAGCTCACGAAGGGCATCATCGGCGTGGGCGGCATCGGCAAGAGCAGCTATCACTTCACCTCCAACGATGCATGCCGCCTGGTGGCGGTCTGCGACGTCGACCGCAAACACCTCGAAAGCGCCATCGCGCTGGGCCGCAAGAAGTTCGACAAGACCCTCGAAAGCTATCACGACTACCGGGATCTGATCACCGACCCCAACGTCGACATCGTACACATCGCCACCCCGCCCCACTGGCACGGCATCATGGCCGTCGAGGCAGCCAAGGCCGGCAAGGACATCTGGTGCGAGAAGCCGATGACGCGCACCATCGGCGAGGGCAAGCGCGTGGTGGAGGCCGTCCGGCAGAACGGACGCATCTTCCGCCTGAACACCTGGTTCCGCTTCAAGGACACCTTCTACGGACTGGGCACGACGGTCGAACCGCTCAAGAAACTCGTCGACAGCGGCCTGCTGGGATGGCCCCTCAAGGTGACCATCTCCGGAGCCACGGGATTCACCTGGAAATTCTTCTGGGTGGGGCAGGAGAACCTCAAGCCCCAACCCGTCCCGGAAGAGCTGGACTACGACATGTGGCTCGGCCCGGCGCCCTACAAACCCTACAACAAACACCGCGTGCACGCCACGTTCCGCGGCTACTGGGACTACGACGGCGGCGGACTCACGGATATGGGACAGCACTACATGGACCCCGTGCAGTACCTGTTGGGCAAGGACGACACCTCGCCCGTGAAGATCGAGGTCGACGCTCCGCAGCAGCATCCCGACGCCGTGGGCATCTGGCGCAAGATCGTATACACCTACGACGACGGCTGTCAGATCGTCCTCGAAGGCGAGGGCTACGAAAGCAAGGGCAAGGTCCCCTACATCGAAGGTCCGCTGGGCAAGGTGTATCAGGGTTTCGAGTGCACGATTCCCGACGTCATGGAGAAGATCGCCGAAATGCCCGACCCCGAACCGCAGAACACCGATTTCCTGGCATGCGTGCGCAACCGCGAGCCTTTCGCCCTCGACGAGCTCAAGGGACACCGCAGCTCCACGCTCGTGAACCTCGGGGCATGCGCCCTGCGCCTGAACCGCACGCTGCATTTCGATCCCGACAAGCAGCTCTTCGTCGGAGACGAGGCCGCAAACCGGCTCATCGACCAGCCGATGCGCACGCCGTGGAAAATCTGATAACGTCCAAAACCTGAAAAAAACATGAAAAAGATATTTATCACCATACTCCTCGCCGCCCTGATGCCCTTCGCAGCCGGTGCGCAGGACGCGCGCCAGCGCACCGCCGAAACGATCGTTGCGGACGCCCTGGCCCAACTCCCGGCCCAGACGCCCAAGGCGTTCGACAGCCTGATGCAGGAACTCGCGGCGACCGGAGCCGACGGAATCCGGATGATGGCCGCCATGCTCGTACCCGCAGCGGAAGGCAAGAACGCCCCCGTGGAATACGCCATCAACGGGGTGGTGAGCTACGTGACCGCCGCAGGCCGCGAAGAGCTGGCGCGGGAGATCCGCGCCGGACTGACGGACGCCGTCGCCGCCTCGACGGACAAACCCAACCAGGCATTCCTGCTCTCGCAGCTGCAACTATGCGCAACGGCGGCCGAAGCCCCCGTATTCGTGAAATACGCCGCGGACGAATACCTCGCCGACTACGCCGTGCGCGGACTGATCTCCACGCCCGGAACCGACGGGGAGATCCTCGCACTGATCGACGCAAGCCCGGCCCCGGACGCCCTGCTGGCCTATGCCGCCGCGGAGAAGCGCCTTGCGGCCGCAGAGCCCGCGCTGCTGAAATGGGCCGCAGACCCCAAGACCGGCACGCCGACGAAAGAGGCTGTCTATAACGCGCTGGCCAAGTGCGGCACAGCCGCCTCGATCGCGCCGCTCGCAGCAGCCGCAAAGGCCGACGGATACGCCTTCACGAAAACGGACGCAACGGGCGCCTACGTCGCCCTGCTCGCACGGCTCGCGGCAGCAGGAAACAGCAAGGCCGTCGCCGCCGCCAAGGCCCTGCGCAAAACCGGCATGCCGCAGAACGTCCGGGCCGCAGGTCTGGGAATAGTCCTCGGCACGGACGCCAAAAAACAGACGCCGGAACTGCTCGCCGCGCTCAAAGACGCCGACAGGGCCTACCGCTGCGCTGCGCTCGACTGCGCCGCGGAGTTCGCCGACGACGACCTCTACGCCGCGATCGCCCGAAAACTGCCGTCGCTGAAAGACGACGCGGCGAAAACCGACGTTATCAGCTGGTTCGGCAGCCGCCACGCCGCCTCGCAGGCCGGGACGGTCATCGCCGCCATCGCGTCGTCCGATCCGGAACTCGCCCTCGCGGCCATCCGCGCCGCCGGCCGGATCGGCGGGCAAGAGGCCCTCGACGCCCTCGTCGCCCAGCTCGACGGACCGCACGCCCGGGAGGCGTCGGCCGCTCTCGCAGCCTTCAACGGCAAGCCCAACGCCGCTTTCGCAGCCGCCCTCGACGGCACGCCGCGGACGCAGGCCAACGCCCTGAAACTCGTGGCAAAAAGGCGCATCACCTCCGCAGCCGACAAGGTGTTCGCGCTGCTGAACTCCCCTGACAGGGCGGTGCGCACGGCAGCCTACGGCGCGCTGGCAGGCGTCACGACCCCCGCGGACTTCAACCGTCTGTGCGGCCTGCTGAACCAGGCGCAGGAGGACGACGTGAAGGCCCTTCAGGCCGGATTGAAGAACGCACTGGCCAAAGAGTCCTCCGACATGCAGTACAAGATGGTGGCAGGGCAGATGGCCGCCGCCCCCGAAAAGGCCCGCTACTATCCCCTGCTGGCGCAGGCCGCCAGCAAAGAGGCGATCGACGCCCTGCTGGCCGCCGACGACCGCCAGGCCGCATTCGCGGCCCTGCTCACGGTGGAGAATCCCGCCATGACCGACGTGCTGTATGATCTCGCCCGGCAGAACCCCGCATGGACCGACGCCGCAATTTCGCGCTACACGGACTTCGTCTCGAAGTCGCGCAATACGCCCATGCGCAAATACCAGCTATACCGCAGCGGACTGGAGGCGAAACCCTCGCCCAAGGTGCAGAACAAACTGCTCAAAGCGCTCTCCAAAACCCCGGTATTCCCGGCGCTGACGCTCGCCGTGAACTACATGGACGCACCCGCGACGGCCGAAACCGCCGCAATGGTCGTGAAGACCGTCGCTGCGAAGAACCCCGCGCTGGGAGGAGAAACGGTAGCAGCAGCCCTGAAAAAGGCCCAGGAGGTATATGCCGGACTGGCCAAATCCGACGCCGACGCAGGTTACGCCGTCGACGAGATCAAGGGACTCCTGGCCAAACTCCCCGCAGAGGGATACCTCCCGGTATCGCTCGAACCGAGCGAATGGGAAGCCGTGGTCGGCGATCCCGAGACCCGCAAGGCAATGAAGGCCAAGGCGCTGGCGAAAGCGCAAACAGAGGCCCGGGCCGCGATGGCGAAGAACTGGATCGCAGAAAACGGCGTCCTGACCGGGGCCGCTGACGGAGGAACGATCGGATCGGCGAAAAATTACGAAAACTTCGAACTGATCCTCGACTGGAAGACCGAAGGCGAGGCCGCGATGGGCATCCGCTCGATCCCGCAGATCGCACTCGGAGGAAAGAACTCCGGAGCCTTGACGGGCAACATGCTCCACGACAACGCCGCGCCCAAAGCGGCCGCGAACGGCCCGCAGGAGTGGAACACGATGCAGGTGAAGGTGGTCAGCGACCGCGTGACGGTCGTACTCAACGGCGTCACGACCGCCGAGAACGTAATCCTCGAAAACGCATGCAACCGGGAGATTCCCGCCTACGCAGAGGGACAGATCCTGCTCATCGCGGGAAATGCGCCCCTCAACGTCCGCGAAATGTACATCCGCGAACTGCCCGCCACGCCGCGCTTCGAACTCTCGGAGGAAGAGGCTGCCGACGGCTTCGAGGTGCTCTTCGACGGTACGTCGATGCACAAGTGGACCGGGAACACCACCAACTACGTCCCCGTCGACGGAACGATCTACGTGACGGCGCAGTACGGCGGATCGGGCAACCTCTACACCAAGAAGGAGTACGGTGATTTCGTCCTGCGATTCGAATTCGCCTTCGACAGAGAGGGCGTCAACAACGGCATCGGCATACGCACCCCCATGGGCGTCGACGCCGCCTATCACGGCATGGAGATTCAGGTGCTTGACCACGACGCTCCGATCTACAAGAACCTGCGCGTATACCAGCAGCACGGATCGGTCTACGGAATTATCCCGGCCAAACGCGTGAAATTCCCGCCCCTGGGAACATGGAACGTCGAGGAGATACGCGCCGTGGGAGACCGCATCACCGTGACGGTAAACGGAGAGGTGATTCTCGACGGAGACATCCGGCAGGCCTGCCAAGGCCACAACGTGGCCCCCGACGGCGGGAAAAACAACCCCTACACCGTGGACCACAAGAACCATCCCGGACTCTTCAACGCCTCGGGACACATCGGACTGCTCGGACACGGAGCCGGAATCAAGTTCCGAAACATACGAATCAAGGAGCTGCCCGCGGCGAAGACCAAAAAATAGCCCTGACCCTCTGAAAGCGAACCCGCCCGAAATTCGGGCGGGTTTTTGCGAACAGCAGGCCCGAATATCGCAAAAATTGTGTTATATTTGCAAAAAATAGGCCGGAGCGCAGCCTCCGCGCCGCCGAGTTCAGAATAAAAACCTAAAAGAAAAAACCATGCTTATCCCTTGTGCAATCGGTTACGGGCAGATCATCGTAATCGTATTGGTAGTCATCCTGCTCTTCGGAGGCAAGAAAATCCCCAAACTGATGCGCGGACTGGGCCGCGGCGTCAAAGAATTCAAGGATGCCGTCAACAAAGACTATACGGCCGAAGACAACAAACCCGGAGACAAATCCGACTCCGGAAAGACCGAGTAATCACACCTGTTCCGCGGCGGCAAACAAATGAACATGAAAAAAAAGGATCCGGAGTCGACGGAGATGACTTTTTTCGAGCACATCGACGCCCTGCGCCCGCATCTGGTGCGAGGGGTGATGGCAATCGGAGTCATCGGACTGGTGGCCTTCTTCTGCAAGAGTTTCATTATCGACACGGTGCTGTTCGGGCCACAAAGCCCGGACTTCCCCACCAACCGCATGCTGACATGGGTGGGCGCCCAGTGGGCGCATATGGCCGAATGGCTCAACAGCGTGCTCGGCACGTCGTTCGACACCGATCCGGAGACCTTCCGCATCGCCAACGACCGTTTCTCGATCATCAACACTTCGTTGTCCGGGCAGTTCAACCTCCACATGAAGATCTCGCTCCTAACGGGACTGGCAATGGCCATGCCCTACACGCTGTGGGAGTTCTGGCGCTTCGTGCGCCCGGCGCTCACGCCGAAGGAGATTCAGGGAACCCACCTGTTCGTATTCTGGGTGTCGCTCTGTTTCTTCGGAGGGCTGCTGTTCGGTTATTTCGTCATGGCGCCGCTGTCGATCAACTTCTTCGCCAACTACCAGGCCAGCGAGTTCATCACCAACATGTTCGACATCAGCGACTACCTGACCACCGTCATCATCGTCTCGATAGCCTGCGCCTTCATGTTCGAACTGCCGCTGCTGATCTACTTCCTGACCCGCATGGGGCTGGTTTCGGCCGGATTCCTCCGCAAATACCGACGCCATGCGTTCGTCATACTGCTCGTCGTCGCGGCAATCATAACCCCGCCCGACATATTCAGCCTCATTCTGGTGATCCTGCCGCTATACGGGCTGTATGAATTGAGCATCAAACTCGCGGAGCGGACCGAGCGCAAACACGCCGCCGAAGAGGAACAAACGACGGAAATGACGGAAACGACGGAATAGCAGAAGACATATGGAGCGAACAAGCGAAACGAAGCCCGTCACGATCGTAGCCATCGGGGCGGGCAACCGTACCAACAAATACCTCGAATACGCGATCCGGAATCCCGACCGGCTGAAACTGGTCGGCGTAGCGGAGCTCAACGACATCCGCCGCCACGCAGTCGCCTCCAAATTCGGACTGAAGCCCGAAGAGTGCTTCACCGACTATGAACGCTTTTTCGAAAACCCCGTCCCGGCCGACGCCATCCTGATCGGAACGCCCGAGAACATGCACTTCGAGCCTTGCATGAAGGCCATCGAGGCGGGTTACAATGTCCTGCTCGAAAAACCGATCGCGCAGTCGCTGCCCGAATGCTGCCGCATCGCCGAAGCGGCGCGGCGCAAAGGGGTCATCGTCGGCGTCTGCCACGTCCTGCGATACCATCCCTATTTCATCAAGATCAAGGAGATCGTCGACTCGGGCCAGCTGGGAGAGATCATATCAATCAGCCACCTCGCAGCCGTGGGGCTCGACCGAACCACACACGGATTCGTCCGCGGCATGTGGCGCCGCGAGGAGATCACCAACCCGATGCTGATTTCGAAATGCTGCCACGACATCGACTTCCTGCTGTGGCTCACCGAGGCGCGCTGCCGCAAACTATCGTCGTTCGGATCCCTGCGCTGGTTCCGGGCCGAGAACGCCCCGAAGGGAAGCACGCCCCGGTGCATCGACTGCCCGCTGGAAAAGGAGTGCCCCTACTCGGCAGTGGACCTCTACTATAACCGGCGCGACTGGATTTCGAATTTCGACGTCCCGGAAGGCGCGACGCTCGACGAGGTCATACTCCGACAGCTGCGCACGGGCGATTACGGCCGATGCGTGTTCCGCTGCGACAACGACGTGGTGGACCACCAGGTCGTCTCCATGCGCTTTGCCGGCGGCGCGACAGCCACCTTCACCATGAGCGCCTTCACGGCAAAATGCTACCGCAGCATCAAGGTGATGGGTACGATGGGTGAGATCGAAGGCGATATGGACGCCAACGTACTGTACCTGCGC
>OLZR01001243.1_pt1 | contig 10250 bp, 8 predicted proteins | sample 1644421 | NCBI WGS metagenome assembly OLZR01 (sample SAMEA103958132, study PRJEB25191) | human gut metagenome | biome: human-associated habitat [ENVO:00009003]; feature: intestine environment [ENVO:2100002]; material: feces | place: Germany | collected 2013/2015 | reverse complement strand
ACGTCATAGAGCTGCCGGAGACCCGTCTGCCAGAGGATCCCTCTCCTGCGGAGATCCAGAAGGCGCTGGCGGCGGAAGCCAACGCCATCCGGCAGAAGCTGGAGGCCGGCGCGGTGGTGGCTATGTGCATCGAGGGCAAGACCTGCTCCAGCGAGGCACTGTCGAAAAAGCTGGCGGACTTCGCGCTGGAGGGAAAGAGCCGGGTGACGTTTTTGATCGGCGGCAGCTTCGGCTTGGACGAAACGCTGAAGAAGCAGGCAGACTGGCGGCTGAGCATGTCGCCTATGACGTTCCCGCACCATCTGGCGCGGGTGATGCTGCTGGAGCAGATCTATCGGGCGTGTCAGATCGCGGAGGGCACGCGCTATCATAAATGACGACGTAGGGAGGTTTCGTGATGGGATTTTTGACTGATTGGTTCAACAAGGGGGAGCTGCCGCAGAATTTCTGGGAGGACAGTGCTTCCGGGTGGCATTTCCACAAAAGGAAGCTGGACTGGCCGCTGGAGGAAAACGGCGAAAAGGTGAAGGCCGTGCTGCTGAAGGAGACCTTTGACTCCCCGGCGGAGTCCGACATGATGATCTCCATGCTGGCGGCCTACGGCATTCCCTGCTTCAAATACTACGAAAAAGAGGGCGGCGCAGGAAAGGTCATCAACGGCTTTTCCGGCTACGGCGCGTCGCTGTATGTGCCCCAGACCATGCTGGAGGATGCGCAAAATATTCTGAACGCGGAAGCGGTAGAGGAGGACGAAAACGATGCTGAATTACATGAATGAGTACGAAAAGTGGCTGCATAGCGGCGCACTGACGGCGGACGAGGTGCAGGAGCTTCAGTCCATCGCCGGGGACGAAAAGGAGATCGAGAGCCGGTTCTACGGCCCGCTGGAGTTCGGCACGGCGGGATTGCGGGGCACCATGAAGGTGGGTCTGCACCAGATGAACGTGTACGTGATCCGCTGGGCCACCCAGGGCTTTGCCAACGTGATCTGCGCCGAGGGCGAGGACGCCAAAAAGCGGGGCGTGGCCATCTGCATGGACTGCCGCCACCACTCCATGGAGTTTGCCCGGGCCGCCGCCGAGGTATGCGCCGCCAACGGCATCCATGTGCGGATCTTCGAGTCTCTGCGTCCCACCCCGGAGCTGAGCTTTGCCGTGCGGGAGTATGGCTGCCAGGCGGGCATCAACGTCACCGCCAGCCACAACCCCAAGGAATACAACGGCTATAAGGTTTACTGGGAGGACGGTGCGCAGCTGCCGCCCCACCACGCCGCCGCCATCGCCGCCGAGCTGGAGAAGATTGACATCTTCACCGGCGTGAAGCGCATGGACTTCGACGAGGCCGTCAAGGCGGGCCTCATCGAGACCATGGGCGACGAGACCGACCGCAAATTCATGGCAAATGTCATGGATATGGTCAACGATTACGATTCCGTCGCCAAGGTGGCGGATACCTTCCAGGTGGTGTATACCCCTTTCCACGGCTGCGGCTATAAGCTGGTGCCGGAGGCTCTGACCCGTCTGGGTATCAGGCATCTGCACTGCGTGCCGGAGCAGATGGTCATCGACGGCGACTTCCCCACGGTAGTGTCTCCCAACCCGGAGAACCCCGAGGGCTTCTATCTGGCCATTGCGCTGGCCGACAAGGTGAAGGCCGACTTCATCGTGGGCACCGACCCGGACAGCGACCGCGTGGGCATCATGGTGCGCAACAAGGAGGGCAAGTTCCAGCCTGTCAGCGGCAACCAGACCGGCGTACTGCTGAGCGATTACCTGTACGGCGCCATGAAGCGCAGCGGCAAGCTGCCGAAAAACCCCGTGATGCTGAAAACCATCGTCACCACCGAGATGGCCCGCAAGGTGGCCGAGGCCCACGGCGTCACCTGCTACGATACCTTCACCGGCTTCAAGTTCATGGCCGAGAAGAAGAACCAGCTGGAATCTGCCGGTCAGGGCAAGGTGGTGTTCTCCTATGAGGAGAGCTACGGCTACATGCTGGGCGACTATGTCCGGGATAAGGACGCCGTTACCGCGTCTCTGCTGCTGACGGAGATGGCCGCGTGGTACGCCACTCAGGGTATGACCCTGTACGACGCGCTGGACGTGCTGTACAGGAAGTACGGCTGGTACGGCGAAAAGACCTACAATCTGGTGATGCCTGGTCTGGACGGTCTGGAGAAGATGGCGAATCTGATGAAGTCCCTGCGCCAGAATCCGCCCGCTGCGATCTCCGGCGTGGCTGTGGCCCGCCGCAAGGACTATACCGACGGCAGCGTGGTGGACTGCGCCACCGGCGCGGTATCCGAAATGGAGCTGAAGGGCAGCAACGTGCTGCGCTATGAGCTGGCGGACGGCACCACCATTCTGGTGCGCCCCTCCGGCACCGAGCCGAAGATCAAGGTCTACATTCTGACCCAGGGCAAGGACGCCACTGAGCGTGACGCCAACATCGAAAAGTACGGCCAGTGGGCCGAGGCGCTGGCGAAATAACGATAAGAAATGAGAAACGGACAGACGCGAAAGCGTCTGTCCGTTTCTCTGCCTAAAATCTACACGAGGAGATATGGATAAAGCGTGATACGTTCAGCGTACCGGAGAGCGCGGCGCTGTCCTCCTGTGAAAAACTGTGTGTCTTTGGTATGTATACCAAGTATACCACAGCATTCCGCGTTTGGCAAGATAGTTTTCAATACTTTATAAAGATTATGTTAAAATTCTGTTAAGACTTCTGCACGCTGCGGCGGAGGTCAAAATATACAGAATATTCTGCATAAAAGCGGTTGCGAAACGGAGAGAAGTGTGGTATGATATGAAATTACTGAACAGCGGCGCAGTATCCTAGTCAGATCTGCCGTCTCCTAAGAAGGGCCTAAAAATCCTTTAAAGGGCACAACTGTGAAACCTCTGGTGCTTGCTTCTTACGCCCAGTTTGGGGTGGGTGCTGGAGGGAGGCGTGCGAAATGCCCGCCTGCGGATGTAGGGCGCCCCTCAATGGCATGAGGGACCCGACCCTGCTTCCGTGGAGACCTGCTGTTGTGCACAGGCGTACTCCCCTTGTGGTAAGCGACCTGTGTACGAGGCAGTTGACGTCATCGACCCCGATGGCAAGAAACCTGCATCGCGGTGCTACCCGGCCTTTGTGCCGTGAACGCTGTGTGCAGAGTAGCCTGCCTTGCGTGGGCACGGTGAATAGGGGAGCTGAAGCACCAAAGACCCCGGCCAGGGTCCGCGTGCGATTCCCTTGAAACCCTGCCTGCAAAAGAGGATAAGAGGCGGCGTGACTGCAGTGGAAATCACCTAGGCTGTCCATTTCTGTGGGGCCTTGGGAGGATTGCAGTGCGGACTAAGTGGCAGTCGGGTATCACGACGCGGCAACGCCGTGATACAGCACCTAAGGGGAAACCACCTGATCGGCGACGAGAGGCGTGCTGTGGGGAAATCCAACCCGTACCTAAGCCGCAAGATTTACTCCCAATGCTGCCCTGTTCAGTTTTTGACTTTGATCGCCGGAGTAAGTCCGGTGTTTTGAAATGAGGTTTTTTCATCTTGAGTGACAAAAACAAGCCCAAAAAGAAGAACGACCACTGGCCCTTACGGGTCTTTTTCATGGCGGTGATACTCAGCGCGCTGCTGAGTTTTTTCTCCTCTACTGCGCTGAACGGAGCGGGCTATGTGGTGGCGGGCCTTGTGCTGGCGGCGTTTATCGCCCTGGGCATCGTGTTCGATATGATCGGCGTGGCGGTGACGGCGGCCGACCCCAAGCCGTTTCACTCCATGGCCGCCCATAAGGAAAAGGGCGGCAAGGAGGCCATTCGCCTGCTGTCCAACGCCAACCGCGTCAGCTCCGTGTGCAACGACGTGGTGGGCGATATCTGCGGCATCGTCAGCGGTTCTACCGCGGCGGTGATCGTGGCTGCCCTGCAGCGGGATCTCAGCACCACCAACGTGATGATCTCCATCGGTGTGACGGCGCTGATCTCCGGCCTGACCATCGGCGGCAAGGCTTTGTTCAAGAAGGTGGCCATCAATGAATGTACCGCCGTGGTGTACCGGGTGGCGCGGATCATGCACGCGCTGCATCTCTATCGCTGAAATGAGGAATGACCCCTGATGCTGGAATCGATCCACAGCCCCTCCGATGTGAAGCGGCTGAACAGTACCCAGACCCGTCAGCTTTGCGATGAGCTGCGTGCCTTTCTGGTGCACAGCGTGGCAAAGACCGGCGGCCATCTGGCATCCAATCTGGGCGTGGTGGAGCTGACTGTCGCCATCCACCGGGTGTTTGACACGTCCCGCGACCGGCTGGTGTTCGACGTAGGACACCAGTGCTATGTGCATAAAATTTTAACGGGCCGCCGGGAGCAGATGGATACCCTGCGGCAGTTTGGCGGGCTTTCCGGCTTCCCCAAGCCCTATGAGAGCGTTCACGACGCCTTTATGGCAGGACATGCTTCCAACTCTGTGTCGGTGGCGCTGGGCATGGCGAAAGCACGCACCATGCGCCATGAAAGCTACGACGTGATCGCTCTGATCGGTGACGGTGCACTGGGCGGCGGTCTCAGCTTTGAGGGGCTGAATAACGCCGGAGCCTCCGGCGAGCCCATGATCGTCATTTTGAATGACAACGGCATGTCCATCGCTCCCAATGTGGGCGCGGTCAGCCGCCATCTGTCCCGTTTGCGGACGAAGCCGGGCTACTATGAATTCAAGAAGCGTTACCGCCAGCTGCTGGGGAACGGCCCGGTGGGCGGAAAGCTCTATCACGTCAGCCATGACATTAAAACGGCGCTGAAAAAGACGCTGCTGCCGGACAGTTCTATGTTTGAGAGTATGGGCTTTTCCTACATGGGTCCGGTGGACGGACACGATGTGGAAGCGCTGACGCAATCTCTGCAATGGGCGCGGGAGCAGCGCTGTCCCGTGCTGCTGCATGTGCGCACTGTAAAAGGGAAGGGCTATTCTCCCGCCGAGGAGCGCCCCGCCGACTATCACGGCGTATCGCCCTTTGATCCGGTCACCGGTAAGCCACTGCGTACTGCAAAAATGGATTTCTCCCACGTGTTCGGCCAGGAGCTGACCGCGCTGGCAGGGGAGGACGGGCGCGTATGCGCCATCACCGCCGCCATGCAGGAGGGCACCGGACTGACGGAGTTCGCCCGGAAATATCCCGACCGCCTTTTTGACGTAGGCATTGCCGAGGGACATGCCGTGTCCATGGCGGGCGGCATGGCGAAGCAGGGACTTGTCCCGGTGTTTGCCGTATACTCCAGCTTTTTGCAGCGGGGCTACGACCAGCTGCTTCAGGATGTGGCGCTGGATGGCCTGCATGTGGTGCTGGGTGTTGACCGGGCGGGTCTCGTGGGCGCTGACGGCGAGACGCACCACGGCTGCTTCGATGCCCTGTATCTCTCTCAGGTGCCCCACATGACGGTGCTGTGCCCCGCCAGCTTTGCCGAGCTGCGGCAGATGCTGCGACGGGCGGTGTTGGAGCTGACCGGCCCTGTTGCTGTCCGCTATCCCCGCGGCGGCGAGGGTGCGTATCAGGACTGCTGCGGCAATGAGACCTTTACGCAGGTGCGTCCGGGAGCGGACTGCACCATCCTGACCTACGGCGTCCTGATCAACGAAGCGCTGGCGGCGGCGGAGCTGCTGCATGAAGCGGGGGTCGAGACCCGGGTGGTGAAGCTGAACGCCATCGCGCCGCTGGACGGCGACGCGGTGCTGGCGGCGCTGGGCAGTGAAAAGCGCCTGCTAGTGCTGGAGGACTGCGTGGGCAGCGGCTGTGTAGGCCAGCGGCTGACGGCCATTCTGGCTCAGCGTGGCCGGATGCCGGAGCGGCTTATTTTGAAGAACCTGGGGGACACCATCCCCTGTCACGGCACCGTGCCGCAGCTGTATGCTCAGTGCGGGCTGGATGCGGCAAGCGTGGCGGCCGCGTTGAAGGAGGCGTGCCATGAGCAATAAAACAAGACTGGACGTCCTGCTGGTGGAGCAGGGCTTGCAGGAGAGCCGCCAGAAGGCGCAGGCCACCATTATGGCGGGCATCGTGTACGTCAACAACCGGAAGGTGGACAAGCCGGGTACGGCGGTGCCCAACGACGCCCATATCGAGGTGCGGGGCAAGACGCTGCGGTATGTGAGCCGGGGCGGCCTGAAGTTGGAAAAGGCCTTGCAGGTGTGGCCCATCACGTTAGAGGGGAAGACCTGTGCCGATATCGGCTCCTCCACCGGCGGCTTTACCGACTGCATGCTGCAAAACGGCGCGGCCAAGGTGTACGCCGTGGACGTGGGCACCAATCAGCTGGCATGGAAGCTGCGCACCGATCCAAGGGTGGTGTGTCTGGAAAAAACCAACGCCAGAACTCTGACGGCGGAGCAGGTGCCCGACCCGCTGGACTTTGCCTCCATCGACGTGTCCTTCATCTCTCTGAAGCTGATCTTTCCGGCGCTGTACCCGCTGCTGCGGCAGGGCGGTGAGATCGCCTGCCTTATCAAGCCCCAGTTTGAAGCGGGCCGGGAAAAGGTGGGCAAAAAGGGTGTCATCCGTGACGCCGCCGTGCATCTGGAGGTGCTGGAGCACTTTTTGGAGCATGCAAAGGAAAATAACTTTACAATACTTGGAATTACATATTCTCCCATCCGTGGCCCGGAGGGGAATATTGAATATTTGGGATACCTTCGCAAATCCGAGGAACAGGACGCGGACATTGACCTGCGCGCTGTGGTGACAGCATCCCATGAGACATTGAAAGAGGGGGAAGCGCAGTGAAAAAGAAAGTGATCCTATGCCCCAATCCCTACCGGGACAGCGAACTGAAGGTGGCAAAGGACGCCAAGGCCATTCTGGAGGGGATCGGCTTTGAAACGGTGGTGTGCCTGCCGTTCCACCGGGACGGCTACGGCGACGAGCTGGGCGTTCCCGTGCGGCAGCTCCAGCAGGAGATCAAGTCTGCCGACCTGATGATCGCCTTCGGCGGCGACGGCACCATCCTGCACCTGAGCCGCACGGCGGCACTGCACAACGTGCCGGTGCTGGGCATCAATCTGGGCAGCCTGGGCTTCATGTCGGAGCTGGAGGCCAACGAGCTGGAGCGCCTGCGTGACCTGCAAAGCTGGGACTTCGTGGTGGAGTCCCGTATGATGCTGGATGTGACCATCTTCCGGAACGGCAACGCGGTGTACAGCAACATCGCTTTGAACGACGCGGTGGTGTCAAAGGGATCTGTAGCAAGGGTTGTAAGGCTGGATATCTTTACAGAGGAGGGCCGCCTCACCAAGGTCACAGGCGACGGCGTGGTGATCTCTACCCCCACCGGCTCCACCGGCTATTCCATGGCGGCGGGCGGCCCCATCGTGGAGCCTACAGCCCGGAATCTGCTGATCACGCCCATCTGTCCCCACTCCACCCGCGCCACGTCCTATGTGCTGTCGCCGGAGCATGTGATCACCATCGAGGCGGCGGACGCCAACCGGAAGTTCGTCTATCTCTCCGCCGACGGCGGCAAGGCGTTTTCTCTGAAAAACGGCGATAAGGTGCGGGTGCGGCAGTCCAAGTTTGCCATGGGGCTTGTGCGCCTCAGCAAAAAGAGCTTCTGCGAGATCCTTGACTATAAAATGGGAGGCTGCGAAAAATGAAAAATGTGCGACAGGAAAAGCTGCTGCAGATCATCAGCGAGGAAGCCATCGAGACGCAGGAGCAGCTTTTGCAGCGCCTGAACGACCTGGGCATCCGCTCGACGCAAGCCACCATTTCCCGGGATATCAAGCAGCTTCATCTGGTGAAGGAGCCTACCGGGCAGGGCCGCTATCGCTATGCCGTGTCGGTGCAGAAAACGAAGCTGAACTTTGCCGACAAGCTGCGCACCATCTTCCGCGAGAGCGTGGTCAGCGTAGAGGCGGCCCAGAACATCGTGGTGCTGAAAACCATCGAGGGTATGGCGCAGGGTGCGGCCTTTGCGCTGGATAACATGGGCGATACCGATATCGTGGGAACACTGGCCGGTGACGACACCATCTTTCTGGTGTTCCACGATACGATCCAGGCGCTTGACTTCTGCGAACAGGTGAAACAGATGCTGCGCTGAATCGCGCAGGGAGGAACGCTATGCTGGAACTGCTTCATATCGAGAATATCGCCATTATCGAGGAGGCGGAGATCGCTTTCCGTCCCGGCTTCAACGCCCTGACCGGCGAGACCGGCGCCGGTAAGTCCATCGTCATCGACGCTATGAGCGCCGTGCTGGGCCAGCGCACCTCCCGCGACCTGATCCGTACCGGCGCCAGTAAGGCCTTTGTCAGCGCGCTGTTCTCCCATGTAGACCCCGCGCTGTGCGAGGAGCTGGGCGCATCGCCGGACGAAAACGGCGACCTGATGCTCCAGCGTGAGATCGGCACGGACGGAAAGAACGTCTGCCGCGTGGGCGGACGGCCCGTCACCGTGTCCCAGCTACGGACGCTGGGCAGCCGCATGGTGAATATCCACGGCCAGCACGACGGACAGCAGCTGCTGGACGAGGAGCAGCATCTGGCGTACCTTGACAGCTTCGGAAAGGTGGAGAGCCTTTTGGAAGCATATGCTGACAAGTATAATAGCTTAACAGAAATTCGCCGCAAAATGAACGCCTTGCAAATGGACGAGGCGGAAAAAGCACGGCGAATGGACACCTTGCAATACCAGATCAATGAGCTGGAGCGGGCCAAGCTGAAGCCCGGCGAGGAGGAAGAACTGCAAGGCCGCCGCAATCTGCTGCGGAACGCCGAAAAGTTTATTTCCGCCGTGTCCGGCGCGGACTATGCCCTCAACGGCGGCGAGGATGGCAGTGGTGTCCTGAATCTGCTGCGGCAGGCGCAGGACGCACTGGGCACCGTGCGCCATCTGGACGAGGGCTTCAACGCCCTGTACGAACGACTGGAGAGCGCTTACAGCGAGGCCTATGACATCGCCTTTTCCGTGGCGGAGCAGCGGGAGAACTTCGATTTTTCCCCTAACGAGCTGGACGAGGTGGAGGGCCGGCTGGATCAGCTGTACCGCCTGAAAAAGAAGTACGGCGCCACCGTGGAGGACATGCTGACGTATCTGGACAACTGCCGCAGGGAACTGGACGATATTGCCTATGCCGGCGACGCACTGGAGCGGCTGGAAAAGGACTGCGCCAAGGCGGAGAAAGCCGCCCGGAAAGCGGCGGCGGAGCTGTCCGCCGCCCGGAAAGCGGCGGGGGAGACCCTGTCGCAGGCCATCCTGACGGAGCTGCAGCAGCTGGATATGGGCAAGATCCGCTTTCAGGTGGACTTTGCCGAGAAGCCGCTGGACGCCACCGGCATGGATCAGGTGCGCTTCCTCATGTCCGCCAATCTGGGCGAGGAACTGAAGCCTATCAACAAGATCGCCTCCGGCGGTGAGCTGGCTCGCATCATGCTGGCCATGAAGAATGTTCTCAGCGAGCAGGATCACGTGGCCACCATGGTATTCGACGAGGTGGACACCGGCGTCAGCGGCCGGGCCGCCCAGAAGGTGGCGGAGAAGCTCCATGCTGTGGCCCGGAACAAGCAGGTTCTCTGCGTGACCCACCTGCCTCAGATTGCGGCTTTGGCAGATACCCATTTGCTGATTGCCAAAGGGGAGCGGGAGGGCCGGACCTATACGACGGTCACGGAGCTGGACCGGGAGGGCCGGAAGCTGGAGCTGGCCCGCATCATCGGCGGCGCGAGCATCACGCCGACCACGCTGCATGAACGGGTACCTCTGTTTATCGGGTCCCGCAAGGATGTTGAAGCGATCAACGCTATTTACAAGAAGTAAATCCGCGCATGGCCGGATGCGGTCCGGCGGCGTGATAGACGGACGATCGACCTCAGGGCGTGTTCACATGCCGAGAGCGGGTCGATCGTTCGTTTATCAGGGATATCGTTTTTTATATTGAACACGATGGGTTGTCATGCTTTGTCTTGGTATCGAAACATCTTGTGATGAAACGGCGCTGGCGCTGGTCAGAGACGGGAAGTGTGTGGAATCCGTGCTCGCCACGCAGATGGATGTGCACGCCCGTGAGCACTACCGTTTTTTGGGCGCACTGTATGACGAGTTGATGCGCCGCACGGGATTGACTCTCGCGGACGTGGACGTCGTAGCGGTGACCCGCGGTCCCGGGCTCCTTGGGGCCTTGCTTGTCGGCGTGGCCTTTGCAAAAGGGCTTTCTCTGGCGGGCAACAAACCGCTTATTGCCGTCAACCATCTCCATGCGCATTTGTTGG
>OLZR01001236.1_pt1 | contig 10319 bp, 9 predicted proteins | sample 1644421 | NCBI WGS metagenome assembly OLZR01 (sample SAMEA103958132, study PRJEB25191) | human gut metagenome | biome: human-associated habitat [ENVO:00009003]; feature: intestine environment [ENVO:2100002]; material: feces | place: Germany | collected 2013/2015 | reverse complement strand
AGGAGACAGCACACGACGCAAAAATGCGCTCCTCGGTTGAGTTGGATAATCTTTTTGATGCAGGCTTTAATTTTAGAAAAGCAAAAGACGGTGCATACGGTCACGTTCATTCTGATACAGTGGATGGTTTTGGATATTTTGAATCATCGTAAGTCTTTACAAATTCTTCGTTAGCCTTTTGCATTTCTGATTTTTTCCGCATGATTACTACCTCTTTCTTTTTTCGTCCTATATTATTATCTTTATGTTAGTATCGCTTTGGTAGTATATCAATATATAAATTTACGCACACGAAAAATGTCATCTCATCTTCTAACGTTCTTCGTGTACGTTTATCCTCTTCAGATACTTCACTACCTTGTTTATTTGTTTTTACTGAATCTTTGCACATATCTCTTTACGTATACTTCTTCCGCGACAACCATTTCTGATCGATACACTTCACTTCCCCATCAAACCGGATATGTAAATGCACCCCGCCAGATCTCTGATTAATCTTCTCCACAATTCCATGTCCGAATTTCGGATGTGTCACTGCGTCGCCAAGCTTATACTGAACCACCTCATCTTTTTTCTTCTGTGCAGTCTTCAGTTGCTGATAAGTATCCCGGACCGACACGGACTTATCATGAATCTTGTTCTTTAATACCTTATCGTAGTCATGATTCATAAGCGCTTCGCCCGCCTTATAATACGGCGTCGGCGCCGCTCCGATTAGAGAACAGCAGTATTTCCAAGCACTTCCGTGTGTTCCCGCCTGCCATTTATACTTTTCGGGAATCTGCATATTGTACTGCATATAATGGGCATACTCATGCTTAAACAGATCTATGCGGTCTTCTTTGGACAGCGGATTCTTCACGCCATATGCAATAAACAACAGCGAAAAATGAAAATGCTCTTTTTCATGTGCACTTCGTCTAGTGTAAGATCCCAGTGTGTCCGTATCATATCCAAATGTTATCGGTACTTTTGCCCCGTTTAAATGCAGCTTTCTATCCAGTTCTTCATATAGGTTCTGTATTAATGCCCGTAAAATCGGGATTTCTTTCTGCAGGCGTTGTCGCAGGAATTGGTCTTCTCGGTTGTAATCTATCATCTTCTCACTCAGTATTCTTTCCTTAATCTCAAATTTATTTGCTATTATTTTTGAGTTCCTTTTTTACTTTCTTTATACTCTTTTACTTCCAATTTTTCCAGATATCTGGCTGATATCCTACTGTTGCCTGTTTCCCGTTACGCACAATCGGTGTCTTGATCACCTTTTGATTTTCCAGAATCTTTTCTGCTTTATCTTCCTCTGCAAGATAAGTAATCAACGCAAGCAGATCTTTATCCTTGCACTCCTGATCGATCAGTTTTTCATATCCTCCGACAGCCTGGCATACTGAATTAAATTCACCTTTGCTGAGACCCTTTTCTTTCATGTCCACGAACTGATATTTAATTCCTCGCTCTTTGAAAAAGCGTTCTGCTTTTTTGCTGTCGAAGCTTTTCTTGGTTCCGAAAATTTGTATGTTCATTTTTATTCCTCACTATATTTTCTAATCCATCTCTTCTTCCCAATAATCATACGCATCGTCATATCCGTCCTCATAACTACCGTCTCCGAATTCTTCACCCCATTCATCCGCAAATTCATCTGGATCATCGTAATCATATACGTCATATGGATCATTTCTTGAAGAAGATCCCGAAGAACTTCCCCATGAGCTATTTCCGGAATAACCGGAAGATCCTGTGCTCTTTGTTTCTCTTGACTTCGCATACACTTCCTGCCCATTCACATATACCCATCTCGCATATTGATTCTGCTCTAATGTGTAAGTCTGGTCCGGCTCCTTTTTTATCGTAATGTCACCCGAAAGATTCTTATCACCTATGTAGACAGCAATCCACTTATCTCCCATCCGTATATCCTGCGAATATTCATATACACCTTCACGATTGTCCTTTACCATTCTTACCTCATTCATCAGTTTAATAAATGGTTCAAAATCCCCATTTGATGTATTTTCTGCATAAATAGAATCAATCGAGTCGCTGTAATAATCCAAAATGAAATAATAAAAATAATCTGATGGATCATATTCATCTACTCCCCAGTACTCGTCGAAATAATCACGAGAACATTTTTTATAAGTCACTCTGATATCTCCTATACCAGCCTTCCTCATTTGCTCTTGCAGATTCTCCGTATATTCATCCATATATTCTATTGCTTCACATTTTGCATTTATCTTATCCTCTTTTTTCTGCGTCTCCTCCTGTTTTTGCCTTTGTATCGCATTCTTTTCATCCAGTTTTATAAGCTTATACATTGCGAAAACCACGCATAAAAACACAAAAACCGTACATGCCACCTGCAAAGCTTTCTTTTTCTTATCTTTTTCCATGTATTTCCTCATTCATCTGTTGGCTCTGTCCGTTATGAATTAATCATCATAATGATTCCAACCACCTAAGATTCCATGGTTACTATGTCCTGTCTTCTTCCCCTTCTCATCATAATGATTCACACCACCTAAGATTCCCTGATGGCTGGAGCCTATCTTATTTCCTTTCGCATCATAGTGATTCATTCCTCCGAGCAGTCCCTGATGACTGGAACCCGTCTTATTCCCATTGGCATCGTAATGATTCATTCCTCCAAGGATCCCAGGTCTGCTTTCTCCCACTTTTCGGCCTGATGCATCATAATGATTGATATTTCCAAAGATTCCTTTTCTGCTGTATCCTTCTTTTTTACTCATAGTCGTTTCCCTCCGTATTGTATGTTATTTCGACTGATTTAAGTAAAGTATATATGGTTAGGTGGGGTATAAATAGACCTATAGGCTGTTAATTATAAAATGCGATCACTCAACAGGCGTCATATCTCCTTCAATCTTCTCCGCAACCGCCACATCCGCCGGCAGCCACTCCACATCCGTAAGCTCCTCCCTGGTCAGCCATCTGGCAGCCTCATGCTCCTTCAGCACCAGATCCCCTTTCACGATCTCACACCAGAAGCAATCCATCGAAAGATGAAATCCCGGATAATCATACTCCACCGTCTCGATCCATTCGCCAACCGAAACTTCTGTATCCAGTTCTTCCATGATCTCACGCTTCAACGCTTCCTGCGGTGTCTCCCCGGCTTCGATCTTGCCGCCCGGGAATTCCCATCCGCCTTTGAACTCGCCATATCCGCGCTGCGTTGCGAATATCATCGTTCTTCCGTCTTCCTTTACTGCCTTTATCACTGCTGCCACAACTCTAATCGTCTTCATCTTACCATTTATCTCCCGTCAAAAATCTTCCTGTAACAATCTCTATTCATTCACAATATACTGATAAATATCCTCTCTCACCGGAGTCTCCAGCTCCCATTCGATCTCCACCGCCGTCTTATCCGTATTCGGCATCACAAACTGCTTCGCATTCCCGGTCGCGATCACACGCCCCAGATAATAGAATTCCTTGGATATCTTATCATCCTTATTCTTTCTCACAAACAGTTGCACATCTATGCCACGTTCTGTTGCGTTCAGGAAATTCTGCACATCTTCTGAGTCCATGCTTCTTCCGCTTTTGGAAATCGCGATCAGCCGGTTCTCTGCTACGAAATGATCTTCGTATTTCGTGGTATCGCTGATATTGTCCTGCTTATCATAGTTAATGAATATCGGAAATGTCTTAGTCTTCTTATCATATTTGTAACCGCCGATGTTCAGCGGCACTTCATTTCTCTCCCAGTTCAACAGACGGCAGGCATCCTCATATGTATATTTCTGATACAATACCAGATTCGTATCCTGATAATGGTAACTGTAATTAACCTTATATCTCGAGATTCCGAAATCTATCAGTTCCTCCAAAATCGCACAGAATTCCGGATTCTCTAACATTTTCCCATACACATCGGAAATGCCATAATCATCCTGTTCCTTCTTCAGAAATACACACTGTGCGTAAGTCTTCTTTGCTGCGCTCGTCGGAAATTCATTGGTCATCATATTGATCACATTTTCCGTGCAATACTCGTCCATCTCACAATGATACTTCTCGGATAAATGCTTCTGCAGACGCCCAATGATTCCATGGTGATACTGCAACGTACGTTTCAACAATTCCAGCTCATGAATCCGCTTGCCACTCGCCAGCTTTTTGGAAATGAATTCGATCACTTTTTCTTCGTCTTCTGACAGCCGGATGGTATATTCCTTTTCGTATTTCACAAGGAATTTATAATACGAACCCAGACTGTTATTATCGAAGATCCGCAGCACATCCATTTCTCCATATTTATCAAAATCCGCAAGCGCCGGGATATGCCCCAGCTTATTCTTCAGATTCGTATAATTCTCCCGGATTAATTTGATATCGCTGAAGTTCGCATTATCAATCGCCTGGAAAATCCGCTTCCTGGAAATCTCATCGAAGTGAATCGTGCTCGCACCCGGAATCACTCTGCCGCCTTCCGTGACATAACGGCGGATATTGTCCTTGTTATAACTGCGGTCGCCGGACAGCGCAATCGGAATCATAAAGTTATTCCGATAATTTCCGATGAAATCCAGTACAACGACATATTCTTTGTTCTCGGCTTTTCGAAGTCCTCGGCCTAGCTGCTGGATGAACACGATCGGCGACTCTGTCGGACGAAGCATGATGACCTGATTGATCTCCGGCACGTCCACACCCTCGGAAAATATGTCTACGGAAATGATGTAGTCCAAGGCATCTTCGGATTCTTCTCCTGCCAGCCGTTCGATCGCTGCTGCTCTCGCTTCTTCCGAATCACTACCGCTCAGCACCAGCGTCCGCCAGCCCTTGTCGTTGAATTTCTTCGATAATTCCTTCGCCTCATCAATACGGCTACAGAAAATCAACCCCTTCACGCGGTCACCACTATATCCGAAATATTCCGCCTGTTTCATGACATTTTCCACACGTTCCTCGGATGTCAGATAGCGGAAGTTCTCCACTTTTTCTTCGGATGATTTTCCCGCATCTGCAATAATATCCAGATCCGTGATTCCAAAATAATGGAACGGACACAACAGATCCTCCTCCATCGCATCCTGCAGACGGATTTCGTATGCGATCTGATGATTGAAGATTTCGTAAATGTTCCTGCCTTCCAGATTGTCGTCCCGTTTATCCGGCGTTGCGGTCATACCAAGCCACAGCTTTGGTTCAAAATAGTCCAGCACTTTTTTGTAGCTGTTGGCGGCGCTGTGGTGGGCTTCGTCGATTACGATTGCATCAAATGCGTTCTTCTCATAGCGGTGCAAGTTCTCCTCTTTGCTCAATGTCTGGATCGTTGCAAAGATAAAATCCTTGTCATATTCCTGATATTTTCCCGTCACCAGTCCCATCGAAACTTGTCCACTGAATACCTTGCGGAATGACTTCTGCGCCTGCTTCGCAATCTGGTTCCTGTGTACCAGAAATAACACTCTCCGGAATCCCAGTTCTCGCATGGCAAATGCGGAGGCATACGTCTTACCAGTACCTGTTGCAGATATCAGAAGTGCTTTTCTCTCGCCCGCTTCCTGTATCTTCCGCAGATTCTTAATAAAGCCGACCTGCATACTATTAGGCTCTAACTTGTACTTTTCAATCGATGTAATATCATCCAGCTTCGCAACATCACGCTGATGCTTGATGATCTTATATTTTTCCCGATATGATTCATAAAATGTGTCAAAATCCAGTGCATACTTCGAATTCCACAGCGAATCAAATTCCTGTACGATTTCCCGCGCCATCTCACCATCTTCCGTTGACACGATCTTCGTATTCCATTCCCGGTTGTAAGTCAGCGCTGCACTTGTGATATTAGAACTTCCGATGATAATCCGGTAGATCTCTTCTTTTTTGAAAATGTATCCTTTGGTGTGGAAGCCTTCTTTTGCTGCTTCTACATCGTACATTTTCAAAGAGATATTCTTTAACTCATTTAGCTTTTTCAGTGCTCTTGGCTCACTGAAATTCAGATAGTTCGTTGTCAGAATCTCTCCCGGAATATTCTTCTTTTCCAGTTCTTTTAACGTCTGCAGAAGTGGTGTGATTCCGCTCATCGTGATGAATGCCACACTGATCTGGAATTGATCGCACGCCAAGAGCTCATCCTCGACGGATGAGAGAACTTTCTTTCCTTCTTTATGATTGTTGGATACGAACTGCGGGCGGTAGGCCAGGCTTGAGGCTGTGGCGCCGTTGATGTAGGCGGTTTCTAGGGCGGTTCGTAGGGTGGTGATGTGGGGGGTGTTCATTTTTTTGTGCTCCTTTTTTTGCGAAATATACTTAAATTTATGGCATGAATACTCTAAAACGACTTGTCAATTAGACATAATTCGTTTATATAAAGGAGATTTTTCTTTTTATACTGGGTATGGAGCAATATTATGATGTTCCATATTTTCTTCTCTTCTTTTTGACTTTATCATTTTAAAAGTGAAATAAATTACTCTTTTGTATCATTGTATTTTCCCTTTTATAACATTTATTAACTATATTCCATAATTTCTCGTTACTCTAAACCATTATATAAAATATATTTTAATTTTTTTGCATAAAAATTGTCACTTCAAATATACTATTAAAAACATCATACAGAGGTGAAACATATGAAAGAAAAAATATCTTACTCTCATCTATTTGTTTGCTTAGATGAAATTATCTCCTATCTAAAATCTGTCGGCTATTCCGATCTTCATATCGAAGCATTACAAAAAGCCCAGCAGGCACTAATTGCCCTAGAACTAATGAACATCTCTCTGCATTCATAAATTATTTAAAAATTTCATCATATAGTGGTTTGTATCCTAATGGCATATCGTTTATCGCCTTATGAATTCGTTCTTTTATAATTTGTGCACTTGCTTGCACTCCAACATAATTTCCATCAATTGTTACACAACCAGGAATTAAATTTGATAATAATACTAACCATTCTCGCACTTGCATTTTTGAATAATTTTTGTTCATTTTTTCTTTTAATTTATACCTGATCGTACCCAGTTCTGGTGCTTCTGAATCTGTTTTTTGTAATTCATAAACAACATCTACCAGTTCATAATATGGTGGTTTTTCAACTTCCGTTTTTTCTATATTTTCAATCCACTCATGAACATCTTGTGGCATGTAGCAAGTTTCAAAAAGTTCTCTCAACTTATCCAATCCAATTTGTTTCGGCGTTATTAACAACAACAATTTTATTAAATCTTTTGCTGTCATCATCGTTACTTTTTCATTCTTTGCTTCCACAGAAATTGCGCTCAATTCATCCTCTGCCCCTTGATAATCAACAGCCACCTCTAAACTAAAATCAGCATTATACGCCTCCCTATGTCTCCGCAATCCTGATAAATGAGCTGTTGCCGCAGCAATCTTATTTTTCGCTGTACTTTTGGCATCATAAGTTAATGAATAACTTTTATTTTTACCTTCTTCACTAAATCCTAAACAAGCTTCTGCTTTTCCATCTGGTTCACCATTTCCACCTATAGGTGTTACCTCAAATCCAAAAACAGTCAATACACGTGCAACTGCTTCTTCCAAACCACTTGGATTATCCAAAGAATCTTTTAAAAACATAGCGGCTGTAGGAATTCCCATTTTATCAGACAATGCCAATTGGCGAAGTGTACTATCCCTTCTTTTTATAATCTCATTTACCATGCTCTCATCTAAAGAAAGTTCATATAAATGTGATTCTGTTAATACTTCTGTTATTACCATACTTTCTAAAGGTATTATGTTACTATTACTATCCATATAATTTGCTACATATGGATGAGATCTATTAATAGACAATGTCCTTGTTAATAAATTTAGTTTTGCAATTGGTTCCTCTATTTGTTTATAATCATATTCTATTTTCTCAATAACTTGTTCGCCAGTTTCCAAATCTCTTGCATACAAATTCAATAATTCGTCCCGTTTATCATTAGCAGGTTTTTCTATTAATAACGGATTAATTATTTTATCTTCATAATATTTTTGAATAAAATTATATACAGGCCTTTTAGACGTAGTATAAGCTGTTTGAGCCATCCTATATGAAATAGATTTTTCTTGTTCTAGCCTTTTAGTCTGTTCAAAATAATATTTCTTTACTTCATTATTAAATTTTTTCTTTATATAAGCTTTTAATTGTGTAAATGGTACAGAATCTTTTACAGACTCTCTAGTCGATGTCAAATTATCATCTAATTCATCAGCATTAATAATAATTCTAGTCCTATTAAATGCTCCATGAGAAAACGCTTCCATCCCCAAAAGTGGATCGTCTAAATTTATCAATCTTCCCCTTATAGATAAAAAAATCCCATGACTTCTTCCAAGATTTGCTGATTTTCCATCAACCAAGGAATCTTCATATAAAATGAATTCCCCCCTAATACCTTGCAAATTTTGTAAATCAACAAAATAATTATAATTTCCATCTTTATCTTTTTCTACTCTACTACATGCTCCATCAATCTTATTTACAGTATCATCTTCTTTTCCTATAATCCATTTTTTCATTATTGGAGTTTTTACTTTAGATGATTCAATTTTTACACCGTTAAATTTCAACTCAAAACCAGGATTTAAAGGCAATGCTGTACTTAAAAGCCATTTTAATCTTCCAATCTTAATTTCAGATGCTTTTGGTTTTAACTCGGTCATTAAACTTATTGTCCAAGTTTTTGATGCTTTTTCTCCAAACAACTCAAAATTTAATAATTCATATCTTATATATTCATCTACAATCTTCGTTACTTCTTCTTCTGTCACCTCTCTTTCGTCTATTTTTATTCCTTCAGGATTATCATTAATTAAGTTATAATCCATTGTAGCCAATATATAACGTTCATCTTTTTTAGATATATATGTTAATTTTCTTGCCAAAATATATGTAGACAATTTACCAATTCCAAATTGCCCAATTTGTAAACGTTTTGTATCTCTAGTTTTATCCTTTCGTTTTAAAGACTCGCCTATTTTCCATAATTGCTTTAATTCACCAGCATTCAATCCTTCCCCATTATCGCATACCCATATATATGCATTTGATACTGTTGGATCATCTGGACTATAAACAGCCACTTTACTTGCAAAGGCATCATATGAATTACATATTAATTCCTCAAATGCCTTATTCGGACTCGAATATAGTCCCGCTGAAAAAAGCTCAATAATTCTGCTACTAATCGTTACATCTATATCATCAATTTTTTTTCCGACTGACTCGAGATTCATCTATAATACCTCCCGCTAATAATAAATTCTTCATGGTAAATTTTTTTCTTAGACTTATCTTTTGAAAATTTACCATTATCATCTCTAAACGGTACACATATTCCTTTAGAAATAGTTCTCTTTCCGATTTTTATATCAGAAAATCCTTCTTTATATAGCGTTTCCACCAAATGTTCAGAATTTAATATTTTAACTCCTTTATATTCTGTATCACCTATAACAAAAAAAACCATTCCCCCATCATTTAGCATTAGTGAAATTTTTTTTATTGCTTCCTGCATATCTAAATAATATCTTGCAACTGACCTTGCTTTTGCTTTTGGGCAATTATTCTTTATTAATAATTCAACTATTTTTCTCCCCGTATTATTCAATTTAGATATATCTACCAGCGACTCTTTACTATAATAAATGCTTCCAATCGATCCTTTTCTTAATTTTCTATAATCATCCGTATATTTTAACCAGAGTGAAGATAATTGATGTAAATCCGCATATTCATAAGACGTCACATAAGGAGGACTCGTTATAACCAAATCAACCTTCGGCAACTCTTCACATGTCAAGAAATTTTGACAAATTATTTCTATTCTACTTTCACTATCACCTAATTCTTTAACTGCTTTCAGAAATTTTTTATATTGTTTCGAAAAGCACTCCCAAACATCCACTTCTTTCTTATTAGGATCCACTTGTGGTTTTATAGATTTTGTCAACCATTTAGACGATGCTTTTAAAATCGAAGAAAAGATACATTGAAATGAATCTTTATAGTTTTCATTATCAACCATTAAGTTTATAGTATTATACAATTTTAATAAATCAATATAACTTTTTTCCGTAAACCAGTATTTTAATCTTTCATTTGCTTTTTTAGTATCAATATCCATTATCAAAATTGCATCATCCATCATATTCAACAAACAAGCTATAGCTTTATTATCAAAATTCTTAATAAACTCCTCATAATATGGTAATGCTCCTTCATCTACCCCTTCTCTATATCCCAATCCATTTCCTACATAACATACTACAATTGTCTTTACCCAATCTGACAAAACAGAACTTGGAATATTACCTGA
>OLZR01001224.1_pt1 | contig 10404 bp, 20 predicted proteins | sample 1644421 | NCBI WGS metagenome assembly OLZR01 (sample SAMEA103958132, study PRJEB25191) | human gut metagenome | biome: human-associated habitat [ENVO:00009003]; feature: intestine environment [ENVO:2100002]; material: feces | place: Germany | collected 2013/2015 | reverse complement strand
ATATATGTAAGAATCATGCCTCCAGAAACTGTATTACCTGATTCAGTTGAGATTCTTCCTCCAAAAATGGAAATTATTGAAGACGATGAAGTAGTTGAAGTTGAAGAACTTGACGACAGCGAAGAAATCGTTGAAGAAGAAATTGTGGAAGAAGTAGAAGACCTCGATGAATTAGAAGAGATTGTTGAAGAGGAATCTGCTGAAGAAGCAAAAGAGGATAGTTAAATTATTAAAAATTTAATTATTTCAAAAGAGTTGGAACAATGGCGATTTTAAGAAGTAAAGAAATTTGGGACATGGAAGTTGATGAGATTCAAGATAAATTAGTTGAACTCAGAGCTGAATTATCCAAAAATGTTTCTAAAAGTGCAGCTGCTGGGGTAATTGAAAACCCAGGAAAAATTAGAGAATTGAAAAGAACAATTGCTCGTGTTCTTACAATATTGAATGAAAAACAGAAGGAGAATTAAATGTCAAAAATCTGTGATGTCTGTGGGCTTCCGGAAGAACTTTGTGTGTGTGAAGAAATTGCACGTGAAGTTCAAACTGTTAAAGTATTTACAGTAAGGAGAAGATTCGGAAAACTCATGACTATTATCGAAGGTATAGATGAACACGATATTGATATTAAAGAACTTACAAAAACTCTCAAGGCAAAATGTGCTTGTGGAGGTACTTCTAAAAACGGTCAAATAGAACTTCAAGGGGATCATAAAGTAAGAGTCAAAGAAGTTTTATCTGACATGGGTTTTTCATCAGATACAATAGAAATTCGTGAATCTAAAAAAAATAATAAAAAAAGAAGAAGGTAATTCATCTCTTCGATACATTTCAATAAAAATTTTATAATTTTTTGCTGATTACAGTTTTTTAAGAGATGCAAATATGATTACGGTAAATAATTTAGTCCATCATGAGTTTATAGGATTAAGTGTAAGTGTTACTAGTGTATCTAACGAGTCTCTTAGATTAAAAGGAACTGTTATTGATGAGACAAAGAATACCATTAAAATTGAAGTTGACGATAATGTTGAAAAAATAATTCCAAAAAAAGGTTCAATATTTGTATTCGAACTTCCAACTGGAGAGAAAGTTGAAATTAATGGTAATATTTTGTCAATTCGTCCTGAAGATAGAATAAAAAAAAGATTTAAAAAAATATAAATACGGTGATAATATGGTTGGGCTTAATGTTCAAGAACCAGAAACTACATGCGATGATCCTAACTGCCCATTTCATGGAACTTTACCTTTAAGAGGTCAAGTTCTTGAAGGAATTGTAGTGAGTAACAAAGCAGAAAGGACCATTAGTGTCGAACGTAGTTACTATAAATTCATAAAAAAATATGAAAGATATGAAAAAAGGAAATCCAAAATTAACGTTCACAAACCAGATTGTTTAAGTGTGAATGTTGGAGATTCTGTAAAAGTTGCAGAATGCAGACCATTAAGTAAAACTAAACATTTTGTTTTAGTTGAAGTAAAAGGAGAGTAATTGTTATGAAAGCATTAACATCAAATGTATCTAAAGCATTACCAATTGGAGCTACTCTCCAATGTGTAGACAATACCGGTGCACGTGAAATCCAAATTATATCTGTAAAAGGTTTCAAAGGTGTAAGAAGGAGATTAGATGTTGCTGGTGTTGGAGATTTAGTTGTTGCTTCTGTTAAAAAAGGAACTGCTGACATGAGAAGAGAAGTTGTAAACGCTGTTGTAATCAGACAAAAAAAGGAATACATGCGTGCTGACGGACTTCGTGTTAAATTTGAAGATAATGCAGCAGTTATCATCACTCCGGAAGGAATCTTAAAAGGATCTGAAGTAAGAGGTCCTGTTGCTAAAGAAGCAGCTGACAGATGGCCTAGTGTAGGTAGTGCAGCAAGTATTTTAGTATAGGTGAAAAAATGTCAAAACAACCAAGAAAACAAAGAAAAGCTCTTTACAATGCTCCTGCTCATGCACGTGGAAAACACATGAGCGCTACTTTAAGTAAAGACTTAAGAGCAGACATTGGTAAAAGGTCTTTACCTATTAGGAAAGGAGACAAAGTTCAAGTTCTCCGTGGAGATTTTGAAGGTGCGGTTTTAGGTGTGGACTATGGTTCATACAAAATAACTATTGAAGAAGTAACTTTATCAAAACCTGACGGAACTGCAGTTTTCCTTCCAGTAGATCCATCTAACGTAATGATTATTGATGCAGATATGGATGACGATAGAAGAATTAAAAATGTAACAGGAGACAATTAAAATGGCTAAAATGGGATCTAGAAAACATTTAAAAACATACAAAGCACCAAAAACTTGGCCTATTCATCCTAAAGAAGATACCTGGACTGTCAAACCTTCAGCAGGTTCACATTCTATTGAGAATTCTTTATCTTTAACTTTAGTTATTAGAGATATTTTAAAATTAGCTGATAATTCTAGGGAAGCTAAAAGAATCATCAACTCAGGTAATGTTCTTGTAGATGGAAGAGTAATTAAAGATTATAAATTCCCAGTTGGTTTCATGGATATTATTGAAATCCCAAAAACTGGTGAAGTTTATAGAGTGCTTTTAGATAAAAAAGGAAGATTACAATTAAATAAAATTGAAGAAAACGATTCTAAATTATGTAAAATAGTTAATAAATCTACTATCAAAGGTGGAAAAATCCAAGTAAACCTTCATGATGGTAAAAACGTAATTATTGATGAAAATGATTACAATGTAGGAGATGTTATTGACTTAAAAGTACCTGATCACGAAATCAATGAAGTTTTCGAATTAAAAGAAGGTGCTTGTGTACTCATTACTGGTGGTAAACACACTGGTGAATTAGGTACAGTTTCTGAAATTATTGTAAATGAATCTTCTAATCCGAACACTATTATTATTGAAAATAGTGCTAAAGATGAATTTTTAACTTTAAAAGATTATGCATTTGTAGTTGGTGAAGATGCACCAGCAATATCTTTATTGGAGGTTAATAAATGAACCCAATGAACGAAGTACAAATTTCTAAAGCTACTGTCAGCATTGGTGTCGGTGAAGCAGGTGAAAAATTATCCCGTGCTATTACCCTTTTAGAACAAATGTTCGATCAAACTCCAGTTAAAACATTTTCTAAAGTTACCAACCCTGAATTTGGTATTAGAAAACGTCAACCAATCGCATGTAAATTAACTTTACGTGGGGAAAAAGCTGATAAAGCTATTGAAATGGTTTTAGAAGGAATTAATAAAAATATCAAACCTACTCAATTTGATGCTCAAGGAAACCTTTCCTTCGGTATTAAAGAACATATTGATATTCCAGGTATGAAATATAATCCTGATATTGGTATTTTTGGTATGAATGTATCTGTTACTTTTGAAAAACCAGGTTACAGGATTGCTAAAAGAAGAATCCAACAAAAGAAAGTTCCAGCAAAACATAGAATTTCTAAAGAAGAAACTATGAAATACATGGAAGATAATTTTAATGTCAATTACGTGACTGAATAAATGTTAAGGTGATATTTTGCCAAGAAAATATGGAAAAGCTGCAAAAAAATGTACTCGTTGTGGAGACCACTCTGCTATGATTAGCAGGTACGGTCTTAGCTTATGCAGACAATGTTTTAGGGAAATAGCTCCTAAAATAGGTTTTAAAAAATATAATTAGAGGTGTTTTAATATGAGTCTCATGGATCCACTTGCTGATGCTTTAACTAATATTAGAAATAACGAATTACAAGTAAAAGACTCTTGTGTTATTTCACCTGCATCCAAATTAATTGGAGAAGTTTTAAGCACAATGCAAAAAGAAAATTACATTGGTAATTTTGAATATATTGATGATAACAGAGCAGGTCAATTCAAAGTAGAATTAGAAGGTAACATTAACAAATGTGGTGTTATCAAACCTCGTCACGCTGTTAAAAAAGATGAATTTGAGAAATTTGAAAAAAGATATTTGCCAGCAAAAAACTTTGGTATTTTAATCGTTACAACTCCTGAAGGAATTATGACTCATTATGAGGCAAAAGAAAGAGGAATTGGCGGACGTTTGTTGGCTTACATGTATTAGGTGATAAAATGGTAGTAGCTGCAGCTATAAGGGAAGAAATTGAAATCCCTGAAGGCGTTGAAGTTATAATTAATAATAATGAGGTCACTGTAAAAGGACCTAATGGAGAAGACTCCAGAAAATTTACATATCCTAACGTGGATATTACTGAAGTTGAAAACAATGTTGTTTTAGAAACTTCATTCCCAAGAAAAAAAGATAAAGCAATGATCGGAACCACAAAAGCTCACATTAGTAATATGATTACTGGTGTTACTGACGGTTTTGAATATCATATGAAAATCGTATTTGCTCACTTTCCAATGACTGTGAAAGTAAACAAAGACGTTGTAGTAATTGACAATTTCCTCGGGGAAAGACATCCAAGAACTGCTAAAGTAGTAGGTAGTGCTAAAGTAGTAGTTAAAGGTGATGAGGTAACAATTACTGGTATCAATAAGGAACATGTTGGTCAAACCATGGCTAACTTGGAACAAGCAACTAAAATTAAAGGAAGAGATCCTAGAGTATTCCAAGATGGAATATATTTAATTAGCAAAGAATAGGGAATTGGTGATTAAATGGCTAATAAAAGATTTAAAAGACAAGAATATGCTCGTTATAAAAAACTTGGAATCAAATGGAGACGTCCTAGGGGTAAAACCAGTAAAATGAGAAGATACGAAGCAGGAAAACCTGATATGCCTGCTATCGGTTATAGAACTCCTAGAGCTGTTAGGGACTTACATCCTTCAGGTTATAATGATGTTCTTGTTCATAATATGGCGGAATTAGAAGACTTAAACCCAGCTACTGACGCTGCAAGAATAAGCGCTTCTATCGGTAAAAGGAAAAAAGACTTGATGTTAGAAAAAGCATCAGAATTAGGTATTAAAGTTTTAAATAAATAAATATTATATTCACATTTATTCAAGTTGAATCAATTCCGGGTTTTTTGAATTGATTTTTCTGATTTAAAGGGAATTTAGATTTTTATCTAAATTTATCAGCTATGCTGAAAATGGAGGATTATATATATGAATCTTACAACTCAAAAAAGATTAGCTGCTAGTATACTTAAAGTAGGACTCAATCGTGTATGGATTGATCCTGAAAGAATGGAAGAAGTATCCATGGCAATTACTAGGGAAGGTGTAAAGCAGTTAATAAATAATGGAGCTATTAAAGCTAAACCTCAAAAAGGTATTAGTAGCTACAGGTCTAAAAAATTAGCAGAACAAAAGAAAAAAGGAAAAAGGAAAGGTAGAGGTAGTGTAAAAGGAGCTAAAAAAGCTCGTAATCCTAAAAAACAAGAATGGATGACTACAATTAGAGCTTTAAGAAAAGATCTTAAAGAAATGCGTGATGCAAACGAAATTGATGCTACTACATACCGTAAATTATATAAAATGGCTAAGGGTGGTGCTTTCAGAAGTAAATCTTACATGAAAACATATGCTCGTGACCATGATTTAATTAAATAGGAGGAATAAACGTGGCTCAAGGATCAAATTATAAAGTACCATTTAGAAGGAGAAGAGAAGGAAAAACTGATTACGCAGCTAGGATGAAATTAGTCGATTATGACAAATCTCGTTTAGTTGTAAGACTTTCTAATGCTCATGCAACTGTTCAAGTTATTGATTATGCTCCTGAAGGAGATATTACCTTAGCATCTGCAGTAAGTAAACAATTAGCTAATTACGGTTACTTAGGTGGGGCAAGTAATACTTCTGCAGTATATTTAACTGGTTACCTTTGTGCTAAAAGAGCATTAGCTAAAGGTGTTGACTCTGCAATTTTAGACATTGGTTTAAAATCTGCTATTAAAGGATCTAAAGTATTTGCAGCTCTTAAAGGTGCTGTAGATGCAGGTTTAGATATCCCTTTACCAGATGAATCCCGTATTAATGGAGAACATGTAGCAAACTATGCTGAGTCTTTAGATGATGATGAAATTGCAAAATTATTCTCAAAGTATTTAGAAAGAGGTCTTCAACCAGCAGATTTACCTAAAAACTTTGAAGAAACCAAAAAGAATATCGATGAGGCAGAGGAATAACTATGAGTTTTAATATAGATGAATGGGAACCTAAAACTAAAATGGGTAAATTAGTTAAAGAAGGAACCATTACAGATATTGATGAAATCTTTGAAAAAGGTCTTCCTATAATGGAATTAGAAATTGTAGATGCTTTAGTTCCAGATTTAGAAGAAGAAGTAATGGATGTTAACTTAGTTCAAAGAATGCACAAATCTGGTAGGAAAGTTAACTTCAGAGTAATTGTTGCTGTAGGTAACAAAAACGGTTATGTTGGATTAGGTCAAGGAAAAGCTAAAGAGGTAGGTCCAGCTATCAGAAAAGCTGTTGACAATGCTAAATACAACCTTATTAAAGTAAGAAGAGGTTGTGGAGATTGGGGTTGTGTTTGTGGTAAAGAACACACTGTACCTTTCAAAGTACAAGTAGTGTAAGTGTTTCCCTTATGCCTGCACCTGCTGGAGTAGGTTTAGTAGTTGGAGACGTCGGTAAAACTATCTTAAATCTTGCTGGTATTAAAGATGTATGGTCTCAATCTTTCGGTCAAACCCAAACTACTGTAAACTTTGCTAATGCTATATTCGATGCTTTAAAAACTTTAAGTGCTGTTAAAGCTAGTGAAGCTGACCTTAAGAAAATGGGAGTTAAATATTAGACGGTGATTAAATATGTTTTTAGTTATAAGAGTTAGAGGAACTACTGGTGTTATTAAAAACATCGCTGATACTTTAGACATGTTAAGACTTAACAGAATTAGCCATGCAGTTTTAGTTGAAGATACTCCAAGTTACAACGGTATGCTTCAAAAAGCTAAGGATTACATCACTTGGGGTGAAATTGATGCAGATCTTTTAGCTGAAATTATTGCTAAAAGAGGTAAATTCACTGGTAACAACAAAGTTACTGATGAATATGTAGCTGAAAATTCCGATTACAAAAATATTGATGAATTAGCTAAAGCTGTAATTGCTGGCGAAGTTAAATTAATGGACTTAGATATTAAACCTGTATTCCGTTTACACCCTCCAAGAAAAGGATACGAAGACATCCGTCTTTCTGTTAAAGAAGGAGGATCCTTAGGTTACAGGGGAGAAAATATTAAAGATCTTGCAGAAAGAATGCTTTAGGTGTATAAGATGATTAGATCAAAACGTAAAATTAATAAACTCAGAGGTTCTAGATCCAACGGTGGAGGCTGTACCAAAAAACGTAGAGGTGCAGGTAACAAAGGTGGTAGAGGTAATGCAGGAGCTTCCAAACAACATTGGACTTGGACTGCAAAATTTGACCCAGACCATTATGGTAAACATGGATTCAAAAGACCTCAAAAAATGATTAAAAAAGTAAATCCAGTTAATTTAAGTTACTTGGAAGAACAAGCTGATAATTTAATTGAAAGCGGTAAAGCATCTAAAGATGGAGATTCCATTGTTATTGATGTTACTGAATTAGGTTATGATAAAGTTTTAGCTAAAGGTAAAATAACTAAATCTTCTTTTTTTCTTTTCTTTTTTATTAGAGGAATAAAATGTCATCATTAAAAGTTTTAGAGCCATTATTTAGGTTTTTACCAGAAGTAAAATCTCCTGTTCATCATGAAGATTTTAATGAAAAACTTAAATGGACTGCTCTTATTTTGGTATTATACTTTATATTAACTGAAATACCATTATATGGTTTGAGTTCTGCAGCAGTGGACCAGTTTGCTCAGTTAAGAGCAGTTATGGCGGGAAGTTTCGGTTCAATTTTAACATTAGGAATTGGACCTATTGTAACTGCTTCAATTGTATTGCAATTATTAGTTGGTTCCAAGTTGTTAGATTTGGATTTGTCTTCTCCTGAGGATAAGTCACAGTATCAGGCCACACAAAAAATATTATCCATAGTCTTCACAATGTTTGAAGCTGGTGTATTGGTATTGACAGGTAGTTTAGTACCAATTGATAATTCATATCTTGGTGTATTATTCCTTCAACTTGTTATTGGAGCAATATTGATAATTTATCTTGATGAAGTTATCTCCAAATGGGGATTTGGTAGGTACATTCAGTTTCATACCTGGACCTGGCGGTGTTTATGGTGGAGCAATTCCTGCATTTATCCAATCCTTCTGGTCAAGTTCTATTGACTTTTCAGTATTAATTCCATTAATTGCAACAGCAGCTGTATTCTTTGTTGTTGTATATGGTGAATCTATGAGAGTGGAAATTCCTATTTCTCATGGTTCAGTAAGGGGACATGGAAGAATTAGAGGTTCTGTTGGTAAATATCCATTAAAATTTGTATATGCAAGTAACATGCCTGTTATTTTAACCAGTGCATTGCTTGTAAACGTTTCACTTCTTGCAAGTGTCTTCCAAAAAATTGGTTTCCCAATTTTGGGTGAAATTGTTAACGGTAAGGCTGTAAGCGGTATTGCATTATATTTATCTACACCGAATGATGTTAGTTTATTGGTAACTGATCCTGTTCGTGTAATTGTCTATGCAATTTTCTTCTTACTTTGTGCAGTTTTATTCTCATATCTTTGGGTTGAAATTAGTGGATTAAATGCTAAGAAAATTTCAGAACAACTTTACAAGTCTGGTATTCAGATACCAGGTTTCAGAAGCAGTAAACGTCAATTATATAAAATATTGAAAAAATACATTCCGGCACTTACCATTATAAGTGGTCTTTATGTTGGTATAATTGCATTTTGTGCAGACTTAACTGGAGCATTAGGTGGAGGTACTGGTGTATTGCTTACTGTTGGTATTATACATAAAATATATGAGGAAATGGCTGAAGAACAACTCATGTCAGCAAATCCAGTACTTAGGAAATTTTTAGGAGGAGAATAATTATTCTTCTTCATTAATCTTTTTAAAATGGGGGATTAAATTGAAATTGGTAGTATTAACAGGTATTCCAGGTTCTGGAAGTACCACTTTGCTTAATAAAGCACTTGAAGAAGTAGATTATGTTCATTTAAATTATGGAGATATAATGACTGAAATCGCAATTGAAGAAAAAATTGTTGATGATAGGGATGCTTTAAGAAAATTATCTCCAGATGTTCAAAAAGAAATTCAAGAAAAAGCAGCAAAAAGAATTAAAGAAAGATCTGAAAGTGAAAATGTTATTGTAGATACTCATTGTACTATTAATACTCCATCCGGATTTTTACCAGGTCTTCCAATTTGGGTTTTAAATGAATTGCAACCTAATCTTTTTGTTATGATTGAAGCTAATCCTGATGAAATTATTTACAGAAGATTAAATGATGATACTCGTTCTAGAGATATTGAAAGAGCAAAAGATATTCAATTACATCAAGAAATGAACAGGGCAGCATCTATGGCTTATGCTACATTAACTGGTGCTACTGTAAAAATTATTGAAAATCACGATAATCATTTACCTTCTACAGTTTCAAAATTAGTGGATGTTTTAAATAAATAGAGGAATTTCATGATTGACATATTTAACATGGTATTTGAGGCACTAAATGCAATATTCAGTCCGTTGCTTGCTTTAGATCCAAATCCTCAAAATCCAGCATTGACTGTTTTAGTTATTGCATTCATTGTTTCATTAATAACTACAATAGCTAATAAATTATTAGTTGACCAAGACGAAATGAATGAAATACAACAGAAAATGAAAGACTACCAAAAAGAAGTTAGGGAAGCTCAAAAATCTGGTGATGGAAAGAAATTAGCTAAACTTCAAGCTCAACAAGCTGAAATTATGCAAAATCAAAGTAAGATGATGACTAATTCTTTCAAACCGATGATTGTTACTTTTATCCCAATTATTTTAATATTCTTTTGGATGAGAGCTTCTCCAATTAGTGGTTTAGTTATCTCTATGCCACCGGGTGCATTTTATGTATCATTAGCTCCGATTTGGCATTTTATTGGTAGTTTTATGTATGGAGGCCATTCTGTCGGATATAATATTGGATGGTTATTCTGGTATTTCATATGTACCTTTGGTATGAGTCAAATATTAAGGAAATTTTTAGGTTTCAAACAAGGATTTTAATTAATCCTTAACCTATGTATTTATTAATAATGAAAACAATATAGTATAATATTCTATTTTGAATACGCTATTACACAATTATTAAATTTATTATTTAAAATTAATTTAGGTGATTAAATGCCTGCAAACAGATATAGATCAAGATCATATAAAAGAGTTTATAAAAACACTCCTGGCGGAGAAAATGTTTTAAGATACAAAAAGAAAAAACCATCTAAGCATGTTTGTGCTGAATGTGGTAAATTATTACATGGAGTTCCACGTGGACGTCCATATGAAATTAATAAATTAGCAAAATC
>OLZR01001208.1_pt1 | contig 10507 bp, 10 predicted proteins | sample 1644421 | NCBI WGS metagenome assembly OLZR01 (sample SAMEA103958132, study PRJEB25191) | human gut metagenome | biome: human-associated habitat [ENVO:00009003]; feature: intestine environment [ENVO:2100002]; material: feces | place: Germany | collected 2013/2015 | reverse complement strand
ATATGAAGACGCCGTATCCGGCGGCACGCGCCGCGCCGCGCAGGTGCGGGAATGGCTGGCCTTGCATCTTTACAACCCGCGGGAAATGCAGTTCAACAAACCCTGGACCATGTGTCCGGCCATGCCCGGACTGTTTGAGGAACGCCCGGTGGAAGGGAACGCCCCCTCCACGGCTGCCCTGCCTGTCCGGATGGAACGGGGCCGGGAGCTGGTGCCTTCCCCGCGCGGGGAGCGCCTGTTGAACTACCTGGAGTCCCTACGGAGGGTGGAACCCTCCCTGAAGCGCGACCAAATCCATTCCTTCCCGGCCCTGTCCCACATTCACCCGGATTATGCCGCGCATCCTCCCGCCGTGGACATGGAACGCCTGAAGAAGGCCCGCGCCGCCGCCGTGATGGAAAAGGGCAGGGGCGTGTACCTTTCCAAATGCGCCATCTGCCACGGCAACGACGGCATGGGGGACAAGGTGACCTATCCGCCCCTGGCCGGATCCGAATGGCTGAAGGAAAAGCCTGATGCGGAAATCGTCAGGATCATCCTCCAGGGACTGACCGGACCCATCACGGTGAATGGAAAGGAATGGGATTCCACCATGCTGCCGCCCGGCGTCACGGATTCCCGCGACCTGGCGAACCTGCTCACATTCCTGCGCCGCCAGTTCGGCGGGGTGGAGAAGGCGGCCTATACGCCGGAGCAGGTGGACGCCATCCGCCGGGATCTGTGACGGGAGGGCCCCCGATTACAACGTTTCATGCTCCTTGCCCCGGGAACGGAAATGGCTGCAAATGCCATTCTATGAATTTAGATGATACGTCCGCCCTTTCTGCGGACAGAAACGTTGTAATCGGAACAAATGCCAGTGCCGCCAATGGCACGGACAATGTTGTGATAGGTTACCTCTTCCACCAGAGACGACCGGGGTACCGTTGCGGGTTCCACGTTCGTGGGCACCAACTCCGCTGGAACCGCCCTGGGGGATCATATTAAAGTAGGGAATTCCTGCGTTTCCGTAGGTTTCTAGTCCAATACGGACCACTGTCACATGGGGATTGCCCTGGGTTATCAGAGTAATACGTCCAATGAATCGGAGAAGCTCCATACGGCCACGGCCTATTCCTTCTGCGCGGGCATGGGTTCCCGGATCGAGGGGGACCTTCTGCATAGGCATCGGCAGGGGGGGTATGTGGAAGACGGCTGCGGGCACAGCATCGTGCTTGGCGGCTATTCCAGGTCGGAAGTGCTCAGCGACATTGTGATTTCCGGCGGCCACGCGACGGCCACCCGGTGTGGTTTGTCAGTCCGGGCGTCACCAGCGGGGAGATGATGCTGGCCAGACAAGCCCTTTTAGATTTCCACAACTTCCTCTTTCGTGATGGTATTGTAGGCCAGTGTTATCCCTCCGAAGCCGGAACCGGGGGCCGGAGGATTGCCCGGGTCAATGTCCTTTGCCAGCAAATCCAGCGGGTATAATTCCAGTTTGGTGCCGGGGGTGCAGAAAAATACCACGTCGGGATTGTCCCCGGTCTCGTCCGTTTTAAAACCAAGCTTGTCCCGGTAAAATTGCAGGGACTTTTTCATGTCTATGACTCCAAGGCAGATGCCGGTTACTCTGTTCATGTTCTTCTTCATGGAATTGGCGAATAGCCTGTTTTTCTGTTTAATGTTTTGCGCAGCCTCCGCCAGGAAAATGTGTTTTTCCCGGTTTTGTTAACGTCTGGTTTTATGGTGAAAGAAACGGAGCCGTCCGCAGGTAGTTAAGGAACCTTTTCATGAATCTTCCTTCCTCCCGCATTCCCTGGCTGGACAACATCCGTGTTTTTGCCTGTATTCTCGTTATTGCCAGCCACATCGTGGGGCAGTTTTTTGTGTCGCCTCCTTTCACTCCGGACAATGAAACCTTTGCCTGGTCCTCCTTTTATACGGTGCTGGTGCGGGTCTCCATCCCCCTGTTTTTCATGATTTCCGGCGCCCTCCTGCTGCCCGTTCGGGATACGACGGGGCAATTCCTGAAAAAACGCTTCACCCGCGTCCTGTTCCCCTTCCTGCTGTGGTCTGCGTTTTACACTGTTTTTCCGTGGAGCTATGAAACGCTCACGGGGGACAGCTTTCACTCCGTCTTCCCCCTCTCACGGGTCACGCCGGACCTGGAAACCATGGGAACGAACCTGCTGCTGATTCCACTGAAATTCAGCGTGGGCATTCATCTCTGGTACCTCTACGTGCTGATGGGCCTTTACCTCTTCCTGCCAGTCATATCCCCCTGGGTGGAGAAAGCGGGAAAGGCGGCCTTTGCCTACTTCCTGCTACTGTGGGCGCTCACCCTCTTGTTCCCTTATCTCCAGACCATTTTCCCCAGCTATCTGGGAAAATGCCCCTGGAATGAATACGGGGCCCTGCATTCCTTCTCCGGGTACCTGGGCTACATGGTGCTCGGCTGCTTTCTGAGGAAATACCCTGGGAATGCCTCCTTCGCCCGCACGGCCTGCTGGGCCGTTCCGTGTCTGGCCGCGGCCTTTTGGTTTACCCTCCATTTCTACCGGACGTCCACGGCTCAGGCCTGGTCCTCAAGCGGCGACTACATCGGCTTCGCCAGCATTAATGTGGCCCTCATGTCTGTGGCATTATTCGTTATCTTCCAGTCACTTACCGCATTCAGAGCCGGGTCCGCGCCGCGGCGGTTCCTGGCTGATTTCTCCAGCATGAGTTTCGGCATCTACCTGGTCCACTTTGTGCTGGTGGGAGCCGTTTACCGCCTCTTTGGCATGCTCCATCTGTTGTTCCTTCCGGCTTCTCTTTCCATTCCGCTGCTGACTGCGGCGACGTGCCTGGCAGCCTGGGGAATCATCAAGCTGCTCTCCTTCCTCCCCGGCAGCAGGTACCTGATCGGATAAATTCCGGCATGGAGACAAAAAACTGCCCTCCGCACCGTGTGGCGGGAGGGCAGTCCGGATGGAAAAAGCGGGAAAAACAGGGATCAGCTCAGGGTTTCCACCAGTTTGTCGCCGTAAGCGGAGCAGGTAAGTTCCGTGGAACCGGGAATCATTTCCGCAAGGTCGAACGTAACCGTTTTTTCGGAAATCACCCGGTCAATGGCCTGAATCAGCAGATCGGCGGCTTCCGTCCAGCCCATGTAGCGCAACATCATCTCCGCAGACAGGATGACGGAGCTGGGGTTGGCCTTGTTCAGTCCGGCCAGTTTCGGCCCGGTGCCGTGCGTAGCTTCAAAAATGGAATGCCCCGTCAGGTAGTTGATGTTGCCTCCGGGGGCGATTCCGATGCCGCCGACCTGCGCCGCCAGGGCGTCGGAGATGTAATCCCCGTTCAGATTCAGCGTGGCTACCACGTCGAAGTTTTCCGGATGGAGCAGAATTTCCTGAAGGAAGGCGTCTGCAATGTAGTCCTTGATAACGATACCGTTGGGAAGTTTCAGCCAGGGGCCGTCCCCTATGGGGAGGGCGCCGTATTCCCGCCGTGCGACATCGTATCCCCAGTCACGGAAGCCGCCTTCCGTGAATTTCATGATGTTGCCCTTATGCACCAGCGTGACGCTTTTCCTTCCGTTTTTCACGGCATAGTCAATGGCGGCGCGCACCAGGCGCTCCGTGCCTTCACGGGAAACGGGCTTGATGCCGAAGCCGGAGCTTTCCGGGAAACGAACCTTTTTCATGCGGTCCGGGAAAATGCGGCTCATGGTATCAAAAAACAGCTTGGCATCCTCCGTGCCTTCCTTGAATTCGATTCCGGCGTAGATGTCTTCCGTGTTTTCGCGGAAAACGACCATGTCCACTTTTTCCGGAGCTTTGACGGGAGTTTCAATGCCGTTGAAATAGCGCACGGGACGCAGGCAGACAAACAGATCCAGATCCTGCCGCAGCGTGACGTTCAGGCTGCGGATGCCTCCGCCCACCGGAGTGGTGAGGGGGCCTTTGATGCCGATGAGGTACGTGCGAAAAGCTTCCACCGTTTCATTCGGAAGCCAGGTGCCCAGATTGTCAAAAGATTTCTGCCCGGCAAAAACTTCATACCATGCGATGGAACGCCTGCCCTGATAAGCCTTGGCTACGGCTGCGTCAATGACACGGGAGGCCGCCGCCCATATCTCAGGACCGGTTCCATCACCGATGATGAAAGGAATGACGGGCCTGTCCGGAACGCAAAGCCTGCCGTTCTGCATGGTGACGGCTGCACCGTCCGCGGGAGGGGTGAATGTTAAATTGGCCATGACGTGCGTTCCTTTATAGGACGCAGCCCGGTTTGGCAAGATAAAAGAGCGGAATGGGGAACTGCGCTTCGTGGAGCAACCGGCCTTGAAAATGTTTTCCTCATCCCGCATGCGCGTGTCTCAGAACCAGCGGTCCTTCCCGGAAGGTTCTTCCGGCCGACTGGCTTCTTCCCGGAGGCGTTTGAGGAAATTTTCTTCAGCCTGATGTTTCAAGCCGCTCTCCATGATATGCTTCCGGGCGTTTTCGTTCAGCTGGTTGACGGCAATGGCGGCATCTTCGGAAGTCAGCCTGTTCCAGATGCCGGCGTCATCCTTCACGATTCGCAGGGACCCCTCCACCATCTCACAGGAAATCAGCTTGCCATGAAGGCCTTCTGCCGTAATGGGGCCTTTGTTTCCTGCGGGAATGATAATCCGAAGAGGTTCGGGCCCTTCCAGATTGATGCCCCCGTGGGCGCGGTAGGCCGCTTTCAGAATCAGCGTTTTCCTGCTCCACCACCAGGTGGTGGAGTAACGGTATTCATATTCAAAAGTCCGTTCCACTGTTACCAGGTTGGCCACTTTTTCATCCTTCTGCACAATCAGGGCCACGCCGCCGTGGTTGGAGGAAAAACCCTTATTGATCAGGGTGAGGCCCGCTTCCCTGCCGGCTTCAATCAGTTTTTCCGCTACAGCCATCGGCTTTTCCGCCGGGGCGGTGATGCAGGTGCGCACACCCCAGAACAATACGGCCAGCACACCTATCAGAACGGCACCCCTGGCCAGCGCGACAATGGCGGGGGAATGGAAAAAGGTGGGGGAGGATCCGCGCATGAGATGTTGTGCGTGGCGGAAGTTCAGGGTTCCGGGTCTTCATGAGAACCATGTTCCCTGATGGGGGGCATGAACAGGGCCAGGAAGGTGAAGGCAATGACGGTCAGGTCATCTATCTGTCCTACTCCCGGAATGAAATCCGGAATCAGGTCAATGGGGGAAAAGGCATAAAGAGCCGTCAGAGCCAGGAGGACAAGCTTGCGTCTGGTGAACAGGCGCGGTTCTCCTTCCCGGCTGCGGAAGTAATTGATGGCCCTGACCAGAAGCTGCTGCCTGGAGCCGTTGGGCGGAATGGGAATCTTGTTTTTCATGGAGATGCAGGGGTGAATTTACCGTCAATGGAAAAGAAACTCTTTTTTATATGGACCGGAAGCAGACCCGGAGGCGGGATAACGGCCCCCCTTCGTCCTACCTTGTCCCGGCAACGGCACGGGAAGGGATTTTTTTGAAGCCGTTTTCTGTAGGCGTCTTTTCATCAGGAAAGCTCTTTCCTTATTGTCTCATGCACTCCCGGCCGCGTCCAGAGCAATTCCCGGCTTCTTCCGGGAATGAGCTTCCTTGCATTTGAGAGAGAGTATAACGTTTACTTTTGTCCCAGCCGTTTTCCGAGCCTGTTTTCCCCCAGCCGCAAAAACGTTCCGCAGGGTAGAGGAGGGCTTCTTCCCCATTGGCCTGCGTTCCCTTCCCGGCAGAGGTCCGCTTGGGCTTGCGGCATTGACACGGCGGGAGGCACGGGGTACTCTCCTGCGGCATATAATGATCAGTTTTACCAATATCAGCGGGGCCGAGGAAATTGGGGCCAATTGCTATTTGCTTGAGATGGACGGCACCAGGATTGTGCTTGACAGCGGGATGCACCCCAAGAAGGAGGGGAAGGCGGCCATGCCGGATTTTGATTCCCTGGAACCCAATTCCGTGGAAGCCGTTTTTTTAAGCCATTCCCACCTGGACCATCTGGGAACGCTGCCTGTGCTTCAGGAGAAACAGCCAGCGGCGGAGGTGTTCATGACGCCCGCCGCGGCAGCCCTGTCTGAAGTGATGCTGCATAATTCCGTGAATGTGATGAGCGCCAAGAGGCTGGACCTGGGCATTGTGGAGTATCCTTTTTTCACCCATAATGATCTGGACAGATTGAGCGACGCCTGGCATGCCAAGTCCTGCAATGAAGTGTTTCGCGTGGGCTTCCGCCAGAACGTGCTGGCCACGTTTTACGATGCCGGGCACATCCTGGGGTCTGCCGGCGTGATGCTGGAGGGTGAGAGCGGCCATACCGTATTTTATACGGGGGACGTGCAGTTTGAAGACCAGAGCATGATTCCCGGGGCTGATTTTCCGGAATCCGGCGTAGATACGCTGGTTATGGAGTGCACGCGCGGCGGTTTCCAGCGCAGCGCCCACTATTCCCGGCCGGAAGAGATGGTGAGGTTCGGGAAAGCGATTGCGGAGACGCTGGAACGCGGCGGCGCCGTACTGATTCCGGTATTCGCCATCGGCAAGAGCCAGGAGATGCTGTTCAACATTCACCGTTTCAAGCAGCAGGGGGTGATTCCCGCCAATACTCCCGTGTACTTCGGCGGGCTGAGCGCGAAAGTTTCCCTGTTGTACGACCGTTTTGCCGGGTTGACGCGCAGGCATGACCATGAATTCAAGCTGAAGGAGGAGATTCAGACCGTGCCCCTTCCGCGCAAGGGAAAAGCTCCGCTGGTGTGTTCCCCGGGGAATATTTATGTGGTGTCCAGCGGCATGATGACGGAAAATACGCTTTCCAACGTCATGGCGGAGCAGGTTCTTCCCCAGGAGAAGAATGCTATTTTGTTCGTAGGATATGCGGATCCCGATTCTCCGGCGGGACTGCTGAAGGCAACTCCTGAAGGCGAACTGGTGAAAATGAGGCCCAACGGGCAGCCGGTGCGCCGCAAGTGCACCGTGGACTGTTTTGATTTTTCCGGGCATGCCACCCGGGACTCCCTGGTTAATTATGCCGTGAAGCTGAACCCCAGGCAGGTGGTTCTGGTGCACGGGGACCCGGATGCCGTGGAGTGGATGCACCACACGCTATCCGCCAAAATGCCTGATTCCACCATCGTCGTTCCTGAGCCGGGACGCCGCTACACTTTCGAGCCATGAGTTTTACCGGAGAAAGAAAGGGGAGGCTGATCGTCTTTGAAGGCATTGACGGCACGGGCAAGTCCACCCACATCGGCCACTTGCGAAAGTATTTGGAGGAGAAGGGGCTGGAAGTGGTGCAGAGTTTTGAGCCCACACGCGGACGGTGGGGCCGGATGCTCCGGGACTCCGCCGTGACCGGACGCCTTTCCGTAGAGGAGGAAGTAGCCCTGTTCCTGAAAGACAGGAGGGAACATGTGAAGATGCTGATTGCTCCCGCATTGGCGCGGGGGGCATGGGTTCTGCTGGATCGCTACTATCTTTCCATGATGGCTTACCAGGGCGCGCGCGGCATAGATCCGGAGGTTATCCGTGCCGCCAATGAAGAATTTGCCCCGGTGCCGGATGCCGTGGTCTGGCTGGACATTCCCGTTTCCGTGGCGCTGGAACGCATTGGGAACCGCGGGGAACGCGACGCTTTTGAGACGGAAGCGGGCCTGGCGGCCTGCCGCAGCGTGTTTGCATCCGTCCATGCTCCCTGGATGCTCCGCATAGACGCGGACGCCGGGAAGGAAGAGGTGGCGGCAAGAGTGCGGAAGGCTCTTTCCATGCGTTTCCCCGATGTCATTGGGGCATAGGCATCTCCTTTCGGCCATAGGCCGGGGATTTTTCCTTAGCGTTTCATTCCTGGCATTTGGATGCTATTCCGCAGGCGCATAAGCCGTTGGATCCGGAATTCCGGCTTCCCTGAAGGCTTCCCGGCGTTCCATGCAGGTGGAACAGACGCCGCAGTGGACGGCTCCGCCCTTGTAGCAGGAATAGGTGCGGGAAAAGTCCACGCCCAAATCCTGGCCCATGGCGGCGATGCCGCCCTTGGACATGTGGATGAAAGGGCGCAGGATGCCCAGGCCGGCATAGGTTCCCAGGCGAATGGCTTCCGTCATGGCGGCCATGAATTCCTCCCGGCAGTCCGGATAGATGCTATGGTCCCCGGAATGGGCCGCAATGACGAGCTGCTGCGCCCCGCAGCTTTCCGCAACCCCGGCGGCGATGGACAGGAAGATGCCGTTGCGGAAGGGGACGACGGTCTGCTTCATCAGTTCTTCATCATAGGAACCGTCCGGAATATCGTCCGCGCCGGAGAGGAGGGCTGATTTCAAATGGGAGGAGATGGAGGAAATGTCAATCACGCGGTGTTCTATGCCCAGACTGGCGGCCTGCCAGGCAGCGCATTTCAGCTCTCGTTCCGCGTGGTTGGAGGCATAGTCAAAGCTGAGGGCCACCCGGACGCGGTGGTTCCGGTGGGCCCAGTGCAGGGCTACGCTGGAGTCCAATCCCCCGCTGAGCAGTACGGCTGTTTCCATTTTGTCCATGGTCTGGATTACAGGGGGCGGTTTTCCGGATTGTGTTCGGCTGTTGCGGTCAGCTGGATGCCGCCGCGGGGGGAGAAGCGGCCTTCCACCTTCAGCCACCGCGGGGAAATGGCGGCCACCAGATCATCCGTGATGCGGTTGACGATTTGTTCATTAAAAGCCGGATAGTTGCGGTAGGAGGCCAGGTAGTATTTGAGAGATTTGGTTTCCACGCACTTTTCCGCCGGAACGTAGGTGATCGTCAGGTGACAGGAATCCGGTTGACCGGTAACGGGGCAGAGGGAGGAAAATTCATGGGTGTCCAGCGTGATGGTGTAGGGACGCGTGCCGCGGTTAGGGAAGGATTCCAGCCTGGCGTCGTCGGGATTGGTAAAGAAGGAGCTTTGAGAGCCTAATAGAGTCAGATGGTCGTCGGACATGGTTGTTGTATATGGTAATGGATGTTCAGGTCCCCTGGACGGGGGCTCCGCCGGGGAATTCTTTCACGTACAGGTCCTGTTGAGGGAATGGGATGGAAATGCCGTGTTCGTTGAACGCATTATAGATGTGTTCCCGCACGGAGGAAAGGCTGGAGGACTTTGTCATGACGGGAACCCAGACCCATACGCCCAGATTGACGGCACTGTCTCCGAAACTGTCCAGCACCACGCTGGTTTTCTTGACTTTGGAAAGGAAGGGCAGGGTTGCCAGCGTTTCCAGAATGATTTTGCGCGCCCTTTCCACGTCCGTCCCGTAGGAAATGCCCACTTCCACCTTCACGCATTCGAATTTGTGGTTGCGGGTCATGTTGCGGAAGTTCTTGTTGAAAAGCTGGGAGTTCTGGAAGGCGATGATAGAGCCGTCCAGCGTCTCGATCATGGTGGAGCGGTAGCCCAGGGAGGAGACGCGGCCCCGGTAGCCGTCGCATTCAATCATGTCGCCCTGGCGCAGGCGACCCAGCATTAGGGAGAGGCCGCTGATGATGTTTTCAATGGTATCTTTCAGGGCGAAGCCGATGCCCATGCTCAAGCCTCCCATGACCATCAGCAGCCCGTTGTAGTTGGCGTTCATGATGATAAGCGCCGTAAAAACGAAGAGCCCCCAGAGAAAAAGGGTGGAGAGTGTCACGAAGGTGGGGATGGTGCCTACTTCATAATCTTCTCCATAGATTTCATGCAGCGTATTTTTCCCCAGGAATATCAAGTAGTTGAGAACAATGGCCATCAGGATGACCGTGATGACGCTGCTCCAGCTGAAAGTGAGCAGATCCTTGATTTCCGTGGTTGCGAAAATTTTATTAATGATGAGGTCCCCCATGTCGAAGGTGGCGGCGGGCCAGATGATGCTGAACAGGATGAGGAAAATGGTCAGGCAGGGAAGCAGCAGCTTGGAGATGAAGGGGCGGAACCACAGGATGGCCCTCTTGTTCCGTTCCTTCCGGCGGTTTTCATAATGGTGGAGCAGATCCCACAGCCCCACCAGCAGCAGGATGCTGGTCATCAGCATGATCCAGGTCATCAGCACCAGGAAGGCCATGAAGCTGAATCCAGTCCAGCACAGGACGCTGCCCAGGATGGTGAATACCAGAGATACGGTGGAGAAAAAACGGTCCAGCCGGGGCAGCTTGTGCCTCTGCCGCACCCAGGTCAGCAGGGAGAAGAGGGAAACCAGCGTGAACAGGATGGGCATGGAAATGTCCACGATGATGTTGGGGGCCATGAACATGCGCAGAAGCATGAAGAATCCGCCCAGAAGCAGATAGGGCATGTAGATGCGGATGCCGGAGTTAATGGTGCCATACGGAAGGCGCGTGACCAGGGAGAACAGGATGGCGCTGACCAGAAGAAGGAATTCCGCGCCCAGGGAAGCCGCGCTCTCCAGCAGGTAGTCCGGCGTGCGCAGTGAAGCAATGACGAGGATCAGCGCCACGATAAGAATGGTGGTGACGTTGGTGAAAGCATGGCGTTTGTTGTAGTTGCCCGTCTTTTTCAGCGTTTTTTTGAAGCCCAGGAGG
>OLZR01001204.1_pt1 | contig 10542 bp, 7 predicted proteins | sample 1644421 | NCBI WGS metagenome assembly OLZR01 (sample SAMEA103958132, study PRJEB25191) | human gut metagenome | biome: human-associated habitat [ENVO:00009003]; feature: intestine environment [ENVO:2100002]; material: feces | place: Germany | collected 2013/2015 | reverse complement strand
CTCCGTCTACCGTCACCAGCAGCCTGCCGTCCTTCCGGCCGACCTTTCCCGTTCCATTCACCACCGGGAATGGCATAAAGCCCCCAATGGATAAAAGCGCCCAAACGGTTGTCCCGAAATTTCTGCATATCCGCGTCATAACGTTTACCCAAACGATCGGCACCATAGTTCAAAGGAATTTCCTGTTCGGCAGGTAATAATTTATGACCGGGCTGAGCAGAAACCCCTGCCGACAATAAAGAAAAGAAAATAAAAGTCTTTAAGAATTTGTTTTTCATATTTAAATAATAGGGTTATTAATGCAGTCTTCATATTAATAATAAACATGGCAAAAATAACAAAAACGGTAGAATGACACCAACCAATATTGTTGTTATTACCTACACAAATTGTCTATATAAGCTATAAAATTATAAGATTATGTTCTAATGACAGGTTTATAAGTTATATAAAAAAGTCCCTTGATTAAACAGCATTAAAATACAGAATTTAACAAGGGACTTTTATTCTTCAATAGAAAAAATTAGTCATTAGGTCTATCCATAGGTTCAATGTTATTTTCCCAACCATCGTATCCTGGAGTCTGATTAATATGCCCCTCTACATTTGTTGAAGTGGCTTTTAATGCAATAGGCCACAATACATGATATGGCTGCATAGTATAAGTTAACCCATAGGCATTTTTCACTCCTTTATTATAAAACTCCGTCAGTGACATAATTCTATCATAGAAATAATTTTCCGTCGAGAATTTATCTAATGAATAAGTCTTTCCATTATCCGCAGGTATGCCAGTTTTAGCATAAATATAAGCAATACGAGTCAGTTCACACTTACGAGGTTCTTCATAGAATAACTCACGAGCACGTTCATCCAAGACCTGTGATATAGATACTTCGCTAGCCGTAATAGGACGGGCACCTGCACGTTCACGTACCTTATTAATGTCAGCAGCAGCCAAGTTTTTCTCACCTTTCCAGACATAAGCTTCTGCTCTCAACAAATATGTTTCAGCTAAACGAAAGACATACCAATCAGCCCAACCTCCACGCCACCAATTTGCCTTTTGATCAGCTACATTAGTCTTATAATGAGGCCAATCCACCCAACAGCGAATTGTATCAGCAATCAAACATTCTCCTTTATCATTATACATTTGTAAAGGTTTTCCATACCATTCGGATGTACCTTTTAGAGCAGGATTATTATATTTCAAATCTGTCATTTTCATCCAATTTCCTGGAGCGTGACGTAAATCCGTATCATCCAAAGTCCATATCATATGTGTAGCATACCATGTTTGACGCAACGAACATACTCCACGACCATATTCCAACAAATAAGGGTTCTTTGTTTCATTATTATCCACAAAAGCGCTCTTTCCATCAGGGGTACTAACCTTCCCTGAAGCCGTAAACCAAGGCAAAATCTGACGTTTAATTTCCAGACCGGCAGCAGAACGAGCATCAGTTTGAGCATAGTCATCTAACACAATATACAGAACTTCCTTATTTTCAGGCAAATGTTTATTTTCAGATTGATGTAAATCCCAAATAACATTTTTAGTAGGATCATTTTTATCTACTCCAAAACGATCAGTCATCAAATAATGTACACCATCATTAATTACTTTATTTGCTGCCTCTATCGCTGCATCAAAATCACCCAAAGCCAAATTTATCTTAGCTAATAAATGATAAGCAGCCGCCTGACTTACTTGTCCAACATATACACTGTTTGAAAGGTAAGCTGCAGAATTCTCCAAATCTTCTTTCAGTTGTTTTAAGATTACCTCGCGTTTCGTTGTATAAAAATCATAGCGTGGCGAAGTTACCTCGTTCACGATAAAAGGAACATCTCCATATTGATGCACCAAACGATAGTAACGATAAGCCCGATGAAAATAAGCCAAAGCTTCCACCTCTTTCCGTTGCTCCTCGTTCTCATACTGTGCAGTAGTTGCTCTATTCAACAAAGTATTGGCGTCTTTAATACCTTTATATAAATATGTCCAATAGTTATTAATCTGAGACGCATTTCCACTCAGGCTTGCACTCGGTGTTATCAAAGCTGTCAAGTCAACCGGTACATTATTAGCATCAGTACGCCCATTTACTGCCATTTCCGAAAACCAATATTCAGAAAGAATACAAGGTTCGGCCGAACCTGAAGTCGGGTAAAAGTCAAAGTAACGAACGTCGCGGTTTAACATATCTGTTGCCGACTTTAAACCCGCATAAGTATCAAATGTATTTTCTGGTGTAAAAAAAGACAATGGTTTTGGATCCAGCCAATCCGAACAACTAGCCAACATCACTAACCCTAACGCACCAGCACAAAATGTTTTCACTTTTATTGATTTCATATTTCTTCTATTTTACAATGTCATATTAAGTCCAAACAATAAAGTTCTAGGAGTATTAGCATCACTATTTTCCGGATCACCTGCTGACCATCCCGAGATTACTCCTACATTCTTTAATGTCAAATTCACACTCAAAGCCTGTATTTTCAGTGGTTGAATCATTGTTTTAGGGAAAGTATAACCAACCGAAATATTGTCAAAGCGCAAGAATGATGCATTCTGATAAATATTATAAGATACACCACCGGGAGAAGTTGCTTTTAAACGAGGATAATCATTTATCGGATTATCAGGAGTCCAATACTCACGTACTATAGAATTAGTTATATTCAACAAAGCATTCGAATTAGTAAAACGAGACATCGTTTTTTTATGCCCTAAATAAGAATACATACTGAATGATACATTCCAATTTTTAAATAAAGTAAATTCATTACGCATATTCCAACGTACTTTTGGAGTCGTATTACCTTGGAATACCTTATCGTCATTATTGAACTTATAATTATTGTCTACATCCAATAATTTGGGATCACCAGGCTGTTGCTTATATTTAGCAGCCTCCTCCGCTTCATTTTCTTGCCATACTCCAATAAATTTATATCCCCATATTTCATCTAAAGCATGTCCTATGAAATAACCATTAGTAATATCATCTGCTTCTTTTTGTCCAATCACATTACCCTCATCATCCTTAATATCCTCCATAATACCATACAAATGTTTAATGGTATTCTTATTGTATGATAGATTTAAAGTTGTTCTCCAAGTTAAGTTCGGCTTATTAATATTAGTGGAATGCAATGAAAGCTCTATACCTTTATTATTAATTTCACCAATATTTGACGTTACGGAACTATAACCAATTAAACTAGGCAATTGACGATTATTTAAAAGGTCATTTGTTTTTTTATTATATAGATCAATACTACCACCTAAACGGCCACCAAGTACCGTAAAATCCAACCCAAGATTCCAAGATTCCGTATTTTCCCATTTCAATCCGGCATTTGCCATATTATAACAATAAAACGTATTAATAGGAATTAACTCACCTGTATTGGGATCATAATAAAAATATTTACGAGGAGATAACTGCATCAATGCTGCATATTCACCGATAGACCGATTACCATTTTTACCCCATGACACACGTAATTTCGCATATTCCAACCACTCAATCTTATCCATAAACGATTCTTCTGAAAACACCCAACCTAATGCAACAGAAGGAAAAACAGCATATGGGTTGGCTTGTCCAAAAGCTGAATACCCATCACGACGAACTGTCCCGGTTATCATATAACGATTATCATAAGAATAATGCAAACGTCCCATCAAAGCAGCTCCTGTCCTATATGTATCATTAGCTTCAACTACAGGAGAAGTACCAAATCCAATACCGGATGAACCTAAATTATCACTTGGCTGAAAAGCAGAGTTTTCACTGGTATTTGACCAATATCTCCGTTTTTCCCAATTTAACAAACCTGTAAAATCAAATGCATGCTTTCCAAAATCCTTTTTCCACTTCAACATATTATCCCATTGCCAATAAAACAATGTTGTATTTTGGCGCTGCACATAACCTCCTTCATCTTTATAAGCCGGATGATCCGCAGAACGATGATAAGCATAGTTTGTCCACTCAAAACGAGGAGAGTAAGTTGTCTGTAATGAAAATCCCAATGGCAAATCTGCTTTCATGAAAACAGATGCATTCAAATTATAAATATCATTGCGCTTATCTGTATAGGTTTGAGAGATCAATGGATTAGTCGCATTATTATTATCATTTGGATAATATTTAGGAGTAACCCCATCCTCTTCATATACACTTCCAAACGGAGACAATGAAGTATATGAATTATCACGTCCTATATAGCCTTCATTCCTTACAGTAAACTGCGTATTCAGCCCATATGTCAAAAAGCCAGCAACTTTATTTTCCACATTCACGCGAGCACGAATAGCACTATATCCGCCGCCTTTAATATTACTTTCATTTTTTACATAATTCAAAGAAGAGTAATAAGACATTTCTTCTTTCTTACCAGCAATGCTTACTGTATAATCTTGGCGGAAAGCAGCATTTTGATAAATCCAATCCTTCCAATTTACCTCATTACCAGACATATAGTTTTGAATCTCAATATCATTATATTCCAGGCGTTGCATCCAAACCTCAGTAGGATCACCTGTCGCGCCATCCATCCATGCCTCCAGTTCTGCTCCCGACAAATTTTCAGGACTATCATAACGACCACTTGCAGCATCCGCACTATTGATACTCTTAATTACATCTCTACGAAAATTTAAATAATCCTTTCCCTTATAAACATCAGGTAATGAAGCAACAAAAGAAGCACCTACCGTTGCATTGAAATTAATTACCGGTTTCTTTGAAGAAGTTCCTTTTTTTGTTGTTATCAAGACGACACCATTAGCAGCTTGTGCACCATATACCGCAGCCGAACTAGCATCCTTCAAAACATCAATTCGCTCAACATCATTACCTTTAACAGCCATAGGGCGGGCAGGCAAATTATTTAATCCTCTTTCAATTCCCTCATTAATCTGAGCTATTAACTCTCCAGTGATTTCTCTTTTTTCACCTATTTCAATGATTACATGAGGAATTCCTGTATCATCACATAAAGGGAATTTGGTCTTACTGGCTACTTTATAATTTTCTAAAATTTGATTTAAAGCCCACAAAGCATTTTCATTATCTTCAACAGAAATGGCTTTTTTTAATGCATTGAATTTATCTTCAGAGAGATTTGTACTGGCTTTAATTATTGCATTTGAAACATCTTCTATGATATCCATATAATCACTCAGGAATAGATAAATCATTAGATCCTTTAGGAGAAGATATTGCATCACTATAATATTGGTCAATCATTCTTTTGACCAGTTTAACCTGTTTAATACGAGCAATAGCTTCTTTTTCAGAAGTATCCCAATTATGAGACTGTGCTACTGAACCTCCTGTTTTTAAATATACTGGAGAAGCTACTTTAATAATCTTCGGAACTTCATAATGTCTGATAAATCCGCCAGTTGATTTCGGATTTTCAGTATGCAAATCTAAAGGCATATACACTGCTTTACGAATAGCTGCAATCATAGGAATTTGCAAATCTCTAACTGGATTGAAAGAATTAAGACCGTTTTCTTCAAGTAATTTTGCAGATGCGGGATTTCCATGTCCAGTATGTGCAGACATTTTGAAATGAAGTGATTTCGGAAGTTCACCTGCTTTTCTCATCTGGTTTAAAGTCCAAAGTAAACCCTCATCATATAATAATATTCCACGAACTCCCAAATCAGCAGCTCTTTTAACGTCCTCAATTGCATAAACTAAATTGTCATATCCTCTTAAGCGATATCCTATCCTGCTTCCTTCCTTAGTATGGACAGTTGCACTGGTATCATAGGTAGCTCTTGGACCTACAGATAAAAAAAGTTCACATTCATATTTTTTAGCCAGGTCAACCATTTCTGTAATTTCTTCATCAGTAAGCAGCATTATTCCTTTGGTTTGAGTAATACGATGAATAGTTATTTCATTTTTAGAAGCTTCCTTAAGTAAGGTATCCATTATTTTTGGAGATTGTATTCCTGGAACCTCAAAACGATATTGTCCTCCATCATTAAAACGTTTAAATGATTCAAAATCGTCATAAGCCCTTTTAATTCCAAGCTGTTCCAAGAATTCTTCAGTTTTTTTCATAGTATCTACTCATTTAATGTTTCCATAAGTTGTTTTATAGAATAATCTTCAATATTATCAACAACAAGCAATTTATTTAAATCAAAATCCGGATTCAAACTTTTGAATTTGTCAATTAAATCTTTTAATTGATATGGATTTTCAAAATCACCTTTTGGCAATAATGTAATATTTTGGAAAATTCCCCCTCTGAAAGATTCATCCAACTTAATAATAACATTTGATGGTCTTTTATTTGGATATAGCTCATCCAATCCACTATCAGAAACAATGATTATTTTACTGGCCAGATTCTTAATACTGTTAACCTTATCAACTGTTGAATAGCTATCAAGCAGGCCAAATTCAATTAACTGATTTAAATCATCCAAATCAATTTCACCACAAACAAGCATAATGGCCACTGCATAAGGCAAACTCTGTTTTAATTCTTCGACATTTTTCGGATTATAATTATCATGTTTAGCAGCTACATCATATGTTTTGATAATCACATTTCCAATATGCTCATACTCTTCACCTATACTTGCCTTTAGTTTTAAAACAGTATCTATTGAAGAGTGCAAATGTCTGCAAAACGGATATTTTTTAAAGTAAATGTCCCTGACCCTAACTTTACCCATATTTTTTAGAGCAACATCTAAAGAAAAATCACTATCTGACAAAACCATTGTTTTTAAAAAACCTTCATCCCCATCAAAAATTGTTCCGGCACCAGTGAATCCGTTTAAAGCCAAAAATGCAGATATTAATCCATTATAAACAGCTTTTCCAACATGAAGAACTTTGCCCATACTCCCATTATGGTCAGACTCTAAAAGACCTGCAGCCTGAGTTCCACACAAACCTAAAGCATTTAATGTTTGGTTTTCATCAAGATTAAGCAATTTAGAAGCAACAGCACCTGCAACAAATGTTCCGACAGTTCCTGTTGTATGAAATCCATTGTTTCTATGTTGAGGATTGACAATTTGGCCCAGCATTATTCCGACTTCATAACCTGCAATAACCGCTTCTAAAAAAGATTTGCCGTCCAAATCATAAGCTTCACTAATAGCCAAGGCAGTTGGGAAAATAACTGCACCCAAATGAATTTGTGCGCCTCTATGACCATCATCCAATTCCAAAACATGAGCTGAAATACCATTTAAAAAACCTGCATTCAGCAGATTTGTTTTAAAATTGGGCATACCAATAACAGAAGATTCCAGCTCAAACTCCATATTTCCAAAAAATAGTTCACTAATCGTATTGAAAGCTATTCTAGAAGATTCTTCATTTACTCCCCTATATGTGACTCCAAAAAAATCAATAAATGCTGCTTTTACCACATTAAGGGTTTCTTTTGATGCCTGTTCATAACGATAGTTTGAAATAAATTTGGAAATATTTTGTAAAAACATAAAACACCTTAATAATTAAATTGTAAAAATAGTCTTAAATAGTTAACTTAAATGGTGTTAAAAATTAACACCAAGGTGTACCGCTTAAAACTAAAACTATGTGTGCAATTAATGCAGATCCAAGGTAAGTTCCAGTAATGATACAAATAGTTACTATCATACCTCTCCAACCCATAGCCTTGAACTGATCCCAGTTTTTACCAATACCAATACCTACATATGCCAAAAACACGGTTACAATAGACAATAACTCTACTTGCCCCACATATTTAACTACAAATGGAGAAGTCGGCACCATAGGTAGGGAAACTGCAATACCTATAAGACTTATGTAAATAATTGAAGAGACATTAAATGGCAAATATCTCTCAAGCAATAAACCGGCCAAAGTTATAATAGATAAAATCAACATTCCAATAAGGGAATCAGATATCGGATGTTTATAACCTATCCAATTTCCGACAACTGTGATAACTGAAAATATAACCAATAATAAAATCCAATTAATTATACCATGTGTTGAAACTGTTTCTGAACCGTCAATTACATCAACCATTATTTTTCCTCCTCTAAATGAGAAACAGAAGTTTCTCTTCCAATTTTAGGTTCAAGCCAAGCATATAATTTTTGAGCTAATGGAATAGCTAAAAATATACAGAAATAAATTCCAACACAGAAGGAAATTAAATTACTGAATCCTGCAAATGCCTGAATATTTGTACTCATACTTGCCGGGAAAGCACTTAACAATGGAGCTAATGCGGCTGCATTCATACTTGCACTGCCTACCCCTGTTGCCATTGCAAATGCATATGGATGAAGTGGTAAAACTGATACACATAAACATGACAGAAAACTGATGTATAACGTTCCAATAACAGTTCCAATAATAAATACTGTTAAAACTCCCCTAGTTTCTGCAGAATCAAATCCAAATTTATCAATAACAACTGCCACATTGGTTTCACGACCAATAGAATTAGTCATACCAATAGTTTCTTTTTTAAATCCTAAAAGCAATGCCACAGGAAGTGCTAAAAATACAGTTCCCAAATTACCAAACTCCTGTAAAACTAAAGCAGGACCAACATCAAGTAAAATATGGAATGACTGACCACTAGCTACTGCTAATTTTGCAAGCAACGGCCCTATAAATAACAGCATTGCACTTTCTGCAATTTTAGATTGTTTTTTAGTAATCCATTTAACTGGTTTTAATAAGAACAAAGCCAAACCAAGAACCATTGCATATAACAACGGCATAATTACAACACAAATGTCTTTTGTAAGATTGAATTCAACAGGTCCTATAAATTCGGAAATAATAACCAAAAAAAGCACAGTAATATGTAATCTATAATCTTTCCATGGTGCTTTCTTTAAAATAGTTTTATCAGTCTTATCACGATATATGTGCTCAGTTCCCTTAACTTTTTCGTTTTTATCGCTAATCTGTGCCCACTCCAACCTAATTTTATAAATATTATATTAAAATACCTATTACTTAATACATAATTCGACCTATTATATAAATTAATACTATTCCAAGCTCAAAAATTCCTTTAATAGGAACAAAAACCCTTAAAAATTAAAATAAAATTCACAAAATAAGAACGATTAAATAAAGAATCAGAGCTGATAAAAATAAAAAATAAAAATATATGATGGTTAATTTCTATAAATCCATCCTACAAATAGGTTTTGACAAATGACGCCTAGCAGAAACTGGTGTTTCATAAAACTGACCATTTTTTAATTTTCTGAAAATTTTAATAGGAACTTTTTTATTATCATTAATTTTATTTCCGCATTTTTTACATTTAAATCCCTTATTTTTTCCAGCAGAAGTCATTCTTTTTCCACATTCACAAATAGGGTTTTTATATTCAACATCATTTAATTTAACAACTTGAAACTTTTCAATATTAAATGTATTTTGTTCTCCAATTCCCCCGAAGAGTTTAACAATATCCCCCGGTCTTAAATCAGATACAAGTTTTCTAAAATTTTTTGTTGGTTCATATGCTCCGCATTCAATCTCACCAGAATCATCAAAGATGTAAAAAAACATATGGCCACCATCAATAATTGTTGGTTTGTTTTTTACAGTTCCCACAACTTCATAGCACCCAAACTGTTTCATACTAGCTATATCCTTCGTTTTTTGAATGTGCATATCAGTGTGTTGATTAGTCTTGAAAATACAATAATTTTCCACAGGTTCTTCAACCAGAACTATTTTTTTAGCTCTCTCAAGAGCCTCAACAGTGTTTGATCTGATACCATACAAAACAGGACATGGAGTTTTAGGTTCTATAGCTATATAATCTTCACTATAATCAACATTTTCAAAAGTTTCAGGATAAGTTTCCCTATCCATCAAATAAACGGAATCATAATCAATGTGTCTTTTAGTACCATAATTTTCAGGCACCCTATACGCCAACAGTTCATAAGTGAAATCCTCCAAAGGCAGCCCAATAGCTGCAATAGATCCAATAATTCCTCTTCCTTTCTTAAACTTATGAAGTTCACAGCCGATAGAATTTCCAAATTCTTCAGCTTCCTTAATTGTGATAAATGAATAAATAGCCTTAAATGAATATTCAACCATTTCATCAGTTATTTCACCATCATAAAATACAACACCAGGATTTGTATTATCACAGTCAAACATAGCTAATTTTTCCACTTCATCCAAAACTATTTTCTTAGCTAAATCAGCTTTATCATCATTTAATATTTTAAAAGCAACACCGCCGTTTCCCCGTGTTTTGAATCTTGCAAATGGATTTAATCTAATTAAACGAGGACAACCAACAATTTCAATACCTACTTCCTTTAATTTATCAATAATATGGCAGGCCAAATAAGTAGTACACATACCGTCTGGAGAGTCAGTATCATCAATCCCAATATGCAAATATTTAATTAAAATCACCTATTATTAATATTATAAAAAACTATAATATAAACATATATTTACATAGAGGGATTAAATTATGTTAAATCGAAGTAAAATGTTACAAGAAATA
>OLZR01001194.1_pt1 | contig 10636 bp, 7 predicted proteins | sample 1644421 | NCBI WGS metagenome assembly OLZR01 (sample SAMEA103958132, study PRJEB25191) | human gut metagenome | biome: human-associated habitat [ENVO:00009003]; feature: intestine environment [ENVO:2100002]; material: feces | place: Germany | collected 2013/2015 | reverse complement strand
GAAAACGGTATGGTTTTTGCTGAAAGCGAAGAAAAGATTGCGACGGCCCGTTTTTGAAGAATTCAAAAGTAGTGACGCAACTTCACACAGATTTTAGGGCCGTCGCAATGTATTCGAGGATGAAGGAGATGGCGGAAAACATTTCCGGATTCCTTACGGGGCAAAGATAGAGAAAGTTTCCGGATTTGCAATCGCTTTGCCCGAAAGTGATATGGGTGCGTCCAAAATTCCGAAGGGGCGGGCCTTTTTCGCGTGGCAAATCCGTTTTTTTTCGCGCTGCGGCCGCCTGTCCGGGTGCCCGGTCCGGCCTGCGGGACGCATTCGCAAAGCAAATTCCCGGCTCATCGAGCCGGGAATTTGCTTGTTTGCGGGGTGGGGTCAGCGTCTGTCGCCTTCGCGGACGTAGGCCGCGATACGGTGGCTCCGCTTGCCGATGGGGATGCCCAGGCCGAGCGTTACGTTCATCGAACTCTGCTTGATGGGAACCCACTGCGGCGTGTGCTTGGCCGTGACGATGTCCGTGGCAAGGTAGAAATTGATCCAGCTGGGGTTCAGGTTCAGCGCCAGTCCCACGGCGCCGCCGCGGTTGTCGATCACCGAATAGCTTCCCGACACCGTGAACCAGCGCACGGGGTGGAAATTGACCGATCCGGTGATGTTGTGCATGGTCTTGTATTTCCAGACGCGGGCCGTGTAGAGCAGGCCGATGCCGATTTTGTGGCGCCACACTTCGTATTCGAGTCCGGCGTTGACCGACGCGTGGAGCATCTTGGTCGTGCTGCGCCCGTCGACCTGGTTGAATTTCAGCATTTCGAGGTCGAAATCCGGAACCGGCTCCGAGGCGTTTTCCGGAACCGTGGCGCCCGTGAATTCCGTCTCCTGCGTCGAGACGCCCATGACGGAGTTTTTCTTGCTCCAGCTGATGAATCCCAGGTCGGTCACGGCCAGCGACGCTTGCAGGTTGGGCAGGATGTCGTACGTGGCGCCCAGGTCGAGGGCAAAGCCGTATCCTGCGGGTTTGGTGGGTTTGAAGTCGAGATCGCCTATCTCGAAGGTCTCGCTGTCGGGGTCCGTTTCGACTTTGGCCCCGGCGGCCGTGAGGTCCAGCGTGCCCTGGGTGAGAACGGCCCAGCGGTCTTCGCGGAGCGAGATGTCGAAGCGGTCGTAGGTGACCTGCGCACGGGCGAGTCCGGCGAGGAACTTACCGCGGATGCCGATGTAGAGGCGGTCGTCCATCAGCGGGAACGAGTAGCTGAAAGCCGCCTCGAGGTAGGAGTCCGTCGAGGTGCCGAAGTTACGGATCTGGCCCTCCTTGCCGAGTTTGATGAATTCGAAGAGCGAGTAGGGCAGGTTGGCGTCTTCGTTGACCCGCACGTTGAGGTCGAACGACCAGAAATTCTTGTGGTTTTTGGTAAAGGCGCCGAATCCGATGACGTTCATGCGGAAGTCCATGCCCAGCAGGTTGTTCTGCTTGAGGCCCGAGAGTGCGTCGGCGGCCGACACGGAGCTGTCGAGCAGCGTCACGAGTTTCCCGTCGCGGGGATAGAAGATCTTGTCGAGCGAGATGTTGCCGCTCATGCCGACCTGGATGCCTCCCAGCACGGGGAAGTTCACGTAGCCGCGCTGCGGTGCGAAAGCCGGGTTGAACTGGCTGCGGAAGGTCGAACCCTCCATGAAATAGGCCGTGGGGTTCTGGGCTGCGGCGCCGGTCGCCAGAAGCGCCGCCGCGATGAGGGTGTATATTTTTTTCATGATGGAGTGCGGTTTAGATGTCGAGTTTCAGTCCTCCGTTCTTGAGCAGGCTCAGGCTGATGACGATCTGGTACTGGTCGTCGCTGAATCCTTTGCCGGGATAGTATTCCGTGAGCGTCACGGGAATCCGGATCGTGATGCCCTCGACGATCTGCCGCAGGTCTTCGGCGAAAAGCTGCGTTTGGGGAATGTCGTTCGATGCCTTGTCTGCGCCGACTCCGACCTGGAACGTGATCTCCGTGGGCGAAAAACTCGGATCGAGGAGCAGCGAAAGGGGCAGCCCGCTGGTGATCTGGCCGTAGAGGAACAGCGTGTTTCTGGCGTTGGGCGTGCCCTCGGGGTCGAGGTTGTCGGCGAGCATGTCCACTATGTCGCTGCTGATGTCGATATGGCCGACTTCGTATTCGAGCTGGTCTATTCCGAGCGAGCCGGTCAGGTAGGTGCGGGCCAATGCGCTGACTTCGTCCGCGAGCCGTTCGCGCAGCGATGCGTCGTTGCGGTAGGCGGTTTTGAATGCTGTCTTGAAGGTTTGCTCGTCGGGAGCCGTCAGGTTGAGAAGCAACAGAAATTCCGCGGCGTATTTGTCCCAAACCAGATCGACGACCGATGCGAGTTTGGCGTCGCTGGCCCGCATCTCCTCGCGCAGCGTTCGGAGCAGCGTATTTACATACGTCTGATCGTCTTTGTCCTGCAATTTGACGAGGTCGACGAATTTGCCGTCGGGCAGCTGGGAGGGAAACCAGATGTCGGCTTCGCGGAAGATCTCTTCGATGTTGCCGCCGTTGTTTTTGATCTCGTCCTTCGAGACGAGCACCTTGACCAGCGGGATGCGGAACTGCGACCCTTCGTCGCCGATGGCGATGTTGTCGGTGTCGATGTTTCCCAGGTCGTAATCTTTGTCCACGCATGCGGTGGAGAGCATGCCGGACAGGAGCAGGAGGATAAGTTTTCTTATAGGCTTGGCGTGTAGTGAAATAGCGATGTGCAAAGATATGATTTTCGGACGAATTAAACAAAAAATGCGACCTTTTTATAGACTTTCCGATTTGCAATATATTTGCTAAATTTGCAGGGCGTATGGCTGAAACGGAAAAACCGGATCTCAAGGAGCAGGTGGCCCTGCTGCCGCTGTCGCCGGGCGTCTACCAGTTCGTGGACCGCTCGGGGACGATCATCTATGTGGGTAAGGCCAAGAGCCTGCGCAAGCGGGTGTCTTCGTACTTCGTGCAGTCGAAGGAGCACAGCGCGAAGGTGCGTGTGCTGGTGAAGCAGATCGTCGAGATCCGCCATATCGTCGTGGGGAGCGAGACCGACGCCCTGCTGCTGGAAAACTCGCTGATCAAGAGCCTTCAGCCGCGTTACAACATCCTGCTCAAGGACGACAAGACCTATCCGTGGATCGTCGTGCGGCGCGAGCACTTTCCCCGCGTGCAGTCGACGCGCATCCTGACGCGCGACGGGTCGCAGTATTTCGGCCCCTACGGATCGGTGATGATGCAGCGCAGCGTGCTCGACTTCATCCGCGAGGTGATCCCCCTGCGGACCTGCAAACTCAACCTCGCCCCGGAGTTGATCGCCAAAGATAAATATACGGTCTGCCTGCAATACCACCTGGGCAACTGCAAGGCCCCGTGCGTCGGGCGGCAGTCCGAGGAGGAGTATGCGCAGCTGGTCGGCATGGTCGTTTCGGTGCTGAAAGGCGACCTGCGTCCCGTGCGCCAATACCTCGAAGGGGAGATGGCGCGTGCGGCCGGGGAGCTGAAATTCGAGCTGGCGCAGCGGTACAAACAGCGGCTCGACGCCCTGGACAACTATGCCGGACGGTCGGTGATCGTCAGCGCGAAGATCGTCGACGTCGACGTTTTCTCGCTGCTGCCCGACGACGACGTGGCCTGGTGCAACTTCGTGCGCATCCGCCACGGTTCGGTCGTGGGCGTCTATACGATACGGCTCACCACGGGCATCGACACCGATCCGGCCCAAATGCTGACCCTGGCCATCCAGCACATCGCCGAAACGATCGCCGGAACGCTGGCCAAAGAGGTCATCGTTCCCTACCTCCCCTCGGCCGCGCAACTTTTCGACGGAGTGACCTTCACCGTTCCCAAACGGGGCGAAAAACTCGATCTGCTGGAGTTCTCGCTCAAGAGCGCCCGTATCTATCGCGCCGAACAACTCAAGAACCTCGAGATCAAGAATCCCGAGCGGCATACCGAACGCCTGATGGCCACCATGCAAAAGGAGCTGCACCTGGACCGTCCGCCCCGCCACATCGAATGCTTCGACAACTCCAACCTGCAGGGGACCAACCCGGTAGCTTCATGCGTGGTATTCCGGGACGGCAAGCCTTCACGCAAGGAGTACCGCCATTTCAACATCAAAACCGTCATCGGTGCAGACGACTTCGCCTCGATGCGCGAGATCGTCTTCCGCCGTTACAGCCGCCTGATCGCCGAAGGAGCCGAACTGCCCGACCTGATTATCGTGGACGGCGGCAAAGGACAGCTCTCCAGCGCCTATGCCGTGCTGTGCGAACTGGGAATCGAAAAACAAGTCCCCATCGTAGGCCTGGCCAAGCGGATCGAAGAGATCTTCTTCCCCGGGGACCCGATGCCCTACTACTTGAGCCGTACGGGTGAACCGCTCAAAGTGGTGTGTCACATCCGCGACGAAGCCCATCGCTTCGGCATCACCTTCCACCGGCAGAAGCGAAGCAAAGCTTTCATTCACAGTGAACTGGAAAATATCGAAGGAGTCGGCCCGAAGACCATAGAGCTCCTGTTGCGCCATTTCCGTACGGTGGAGAAAATCCGCACGGCCCCTGCCGAAGAACTCTCGGCCCTCGTCGGACCGGCCAAGGCCGCCAGGCTCCTCGTCCACTTCGGCAGACAGTAAGGACGCAGAAAAATGCGAAAAAAATTTGGAGTTCCTCGATAAATCATTACTTTTGCAGAGCAAATCACCGATTTAGCAGCCCGGATGGCGGAATTGGTAGACGCGTTGGTCTCAAACACCAATGACAGCAATGTTGTGCCGGTTCGATCCCGGCTCCGGGTACTATGGAACGGAATTCGGTTTTCGACCGAAAATTTTCCGACAGCCTACTGCGATAAAGTATCCTGCGGGATACTTTATTTGTTTTTAACCGGACCGTGCGACGGGAACAATAGCCGCACGCCTCAAAAACAACTGAATTATATAAAACATAATTACCCTACCCGCTATGGACGACGGTTATTATTATTGCCTGTATTCAGACCCTTAATTTCTAACTTATATTAAAGAATGAAAAATGTCAAGTTTTTCAGAGGCGAAGATCTGCCTTTGGAATTGCACAAAGTGCGCGTAGTACAAAAATTGCATCTCGTTCCTATCGAACGTCGTCTCGATGCCCTGAAAGAGGGCGGCTTCAACACCTTCCGTTTACAGACGACCGATGTTTTCCTCGACATGTTAACCGACAGCGGTACCAATGCCATGAGCGACAACCAGCTCGCGGCGATGCTCCGCGCCGACGACGCCTATGCGGGTTCGCAGTCTTTCGTGCGTTTGCAGAAAGCTGTGGAAGACGTATTGGGTAAGAAATACCTGCTGCCCGTCCACCAGGGACGCGCTGCGGAGAACATCATTGCGCGTACTTTCATCAAGCCCGGTCAGACGGTGCCCATGAACTACCACTTCACCACGACTCTGGCTCACATCCAGGAGAACGGCGGTAAAATCGTGGAGCTGATCTCCGACGCAGGTCTCGAACTGCACTCCGACAACCCCTTCAAGGGCAATATGGACATTGAAAAACTTGAAAAATTCATCACCGAAACAGGCGTGGAGAACATTCCGTTCATCCGCATGGAAGCCTCGACCAACCTGATCGGCGGCCAGCCCTTCTCGATGTCCAACCTGATGGACGTGCGCCGCATCGCGGACAAATACAACCTGATGCTGGTACTCGACGCCAGTCTGTTGGGTGAAAACGCTTACCTGATCCAGCAACGCGAAGAGCACTGGAAAGAGAATTCGATGGCCGACATCATCAAGGCAATGACCGGACTGGCCGATCTGGTTTACTTCTCGGCCCGCAAACTCAGCTCCTCGCGCGGCGGCGGCATCTGCACCAACCGCAGGGAACTTTACAATAAAATGGAAGCTATGATTCCTCTGTTCGAAGGCTTCCTTACCTACGGCGGTATTTCGGTTCGTGAAATCGAAGCGATGGCCGTAGGCCTCTACGAAACACAGGACGAAACCGTCATCTGCCAGAGTATCGACACCATCCGCTACCTGGTGAACACGCTCGATCCGAAAGGCATTCCCGTCGTGACTCCGGCCGGCGTCCTGGGCGGACACCTGGACGCCATGAAATTCTGCGAGCATATCCCGCAGGAGGAGTACCCCGCCGGAGCACTGGCCGCAGCCCTCTACCTCTGCTCGGGCGTACGCGGTATGGAGCGCGGTACGGTATCGAGCGTCCGCGACGAGAACGGCAAAGAGATCCTGGCCGACGTCGAGCTGGTACGCCTCGCCTGCCCGCGCCGCGTATTCACGCTTTCCCAGATCAAATACGTCATCGACCGTCTGGAGTGGCTCTACGAGAACCGTCACCTGATCGGCGGTCTGCGCTTCACCTACGAGCCGCCCGTGCTCCGGTTCTTCATGGGCGGTCTGGAGCCGACTACCGATTGGCCGGCACGCCTGATGGAGAAATTCCGCAAGGATTTCGGGGACAGCTTGTAGGAAAAGCCTCCTCCCCACACCTACTAAATAAGCAAGTGTTTGCAGCACGGTATCCGAATCCGCTGCAAACACTTTTCTTATACCTCCGGCAGATCACTTCGCCCGCACCGCCTGCGCACGCCGTTCCAGAATGGCCGGCGTGTTCTTCAACGCCCACTCCACCAGATTGTTCAGATACGGCATCAGATCGCCCCCGGAATCGGTCAAACGATACTCGACGCGGGGCGGCACTTCGGGATAGACCTCTCTATGGACCAGCCCGTCCGCTTCGAGCGAACGCAGGGTGACAGTCAGCATCCGCTGCGAAATATCCCCGAGCGAACGTTGAATGTCGTTGAAACGCATCGTCCCGTTCGAATACAACGTCGTCAGCACCAGCAGCGACCACTTGTCACCGAGGCGGCTCAAGATATCCCGAATCGGGCAAATTCCCTCGTGTAAAAAAGTTTTCATTTTTTTTGCGGTTTTATCTCTTTGTCGTTCAACATCGGTTACCTTTTTGTAACTCGCTTACCAAAAAATCACCTCTTGCAGAACCCGATTACTTATTTTATGTTTGCACTACAAAAGTAACTAACATATCATTAATAACCATAAAACTCAAAAATTATGGCAAAGAAAGTAGCTGTATTGGTCGTAAACCCTGTCAACGGATCGGGCTTGTTTCAGTATTTGGAAACCTTCTTCGAGAACGGCATTCCCTTCAGGACATTCGCGGTAGCGGATACCACGAATGTAAAAACCAACTCGGGGCTTCGCCTCCAGACGGACGATGTAATCACCTCACTCAAAGGCCATGAACACGAATACGACGCCATCGTATTCGCCTGCGGCGACGCCATGCCCAAATTCGCGGAAAACGCAGACAAACCCTACAACGTGGATATGTTGAGCGTCATCAAAAATTTTGCGGCCCAGGGAAAAACGATCGCAGGGCATTGCGCCGCAGCACTGCTCTTCGACAACCTCGGCATCGCACAGGGCAGACGGGTGGCCCTGCATCCGTTCCTCAAACCGGTCGTCAAAAGCTGTATCGGAACGGACGAAAAAGCCGTCATCGACGGCATCTTCTACACGGCACAGAACGAGAATACGATTTCCTGCCTGCTGCCCGAACTGTTGAAAGTCCTGAAATAATCCCCGAATCGTAAACATCGAACGAAGTCCCGGCTTTTCATAGGCCGGGGCTTTGCAATTTATCCGAAGCTTCCGCCTCCGCTTATCGGAAATCCGACTGTACCGCGATACACAGTCCGAAAACGGCCCGTTTCCACACAGCTTCCACACATTTGGGGCACGATTCCACAGTCATCGACCGCACGAATATCGCAACAACAAATTATCAATCAACATTTTGAATACAATGGCACACGATTGGATATTTCTAATTGCAAAAACCAAATTCCAATACCAATGAAGACATTCAGACTTATTCTGGCTTTCGCAGCCGTAGCGCTGACCGCAGTGTCATGCGTCGAAAAATCAGGAAAATACCAGACCCTGCTCGCCCAACGGGACTCGCTGCTCACCGTCGAGCAAAAGTACGATCAAACGCTGGAAATCCTCAATGAGATCGAAACCGGATTTCAGTCGATCCGCGAAGTCGAAGACCGCGTGATGACTCAAATAAGCGACATCGAAAACAAGCCGCTGGACAAAAAACAACAGATGGTATCGCAGATCAACCAAATCAAGGGTATCCTGCTCCAAAACAAGGAGCGAATCGCCGAACTCGAAGCACAATTCGCACAAAGCGGCCGCAAGAACGCTTCGCTGGCCGGGACGATCAAACGTCTGCAGGAAGAAATGACCCGGAAAGTCGCACAGATCGAATCGCTTCAGACCGAGCTGTCCCAAAAAAACATCGAGATCGAGGAGCTCGCCGGTACGGTCGAGGAGCTCAACAAGGACATCGCCGGATTGAACGAAGTCACTGCCAGCCAAAAAACTACGATCGAGGAACAGGATAGTCAGCTCAATGTCGTCTGGTTCTGCATCGCCGATATGAAGCAGCTCAAGGAGGCTCGCATCGTCGAAGGCAACGGACTCTTCAAAACCAAGAGCATCATGGATGGCGACTTCGACAAATCGGCATTCACATCGGCCGACCTGCGGAATCTGACCCGAATCGAAACGGGCAGCAAAAAGCCCAAGCTGCTCACCTCGCACCCCAAAGAGAGTTACACGCTCACACCGGGCGAAGACAAACTGGTAACGCTCGAAATCACCGATCCCGCAAAATTCTGGAGCATATCGAAATACCTGGTCATTCGGAAATAAACCGATTCCGACAGACCGAATACCCCTGCCCGAACTGCAGGGGTATTTTTCATCCGGGAAAGTATATCGGACCATAACCGTCGGCCCAGATAAGAAAACTCGGCAAAGCTCAAACGACGCTCGAAACGGGAGCAGTGAACGCTTGCGTACACTGCCCCGCAAGGAGGAGGAAAAGGAACTTAAATAAATTTGGGGCTGCGCTCGGCTTTCACTATCTTTGACATAGTCTTAAATAGGATGCGCCTCGGAAAATTGGGAACAAGTTCCCGTTTTCTCTCGGCTTTCACTATCTTTGCCCTATGATCCGATTATCGCTCATCATCGCCACTTACAACCGCTCCGCAGCGCTCGTCGAAGCGCTCCGGTCGGTCGTGCGGCAGGATTTCCCGGCCGCAGAGTGGGAGTGTATCGTCGTGAACAACAATTCGCAGGATGACACGCTGGCCCGGTTCGAAGCGTTCGCAACAGAACATCCCGCAATCAACCTTCGGATCGTAACCGAAACCCGGCAGGGGCTCTCCCATGCCCGCAACCGGGGTATCGACGAAAGCCGGGGCGAATACATCGCCATCATCGACGACGACGAACGCATCAACGAACAGTTCATCTCTTCGTACGTCGCCCTCTTCGACGCCTACCCCGACGCTGCATCGGCCGGAGGCCCTATCATACCCGAATATCCTGCGGGATGCCCGGCCTGGATGTCGAGTTATACCGAACGTCCGATAGCCAATCCGATCGACCTGGGGCGAAAGATCCGCCCTTTTCCGAAAGGACGTATTCCCGGCGGCGGCAACATGGCACTGCGGCGTTCGACGGTCCAACGATACGGCGCCTTCGACCCTTCGCTGGGGCGGACCGGAGAGCAACTGATCGGAGGCGAAGAGAGCGATCTTTTTCAGCGGTTGGCAGACGCCGGAGAACGTTGTTACTATGTTCCGACAGCAATTATGTGGCATATCATTCCGCCGCGAAAGATCTCCCGGGAATACTTCGAATCATTATGTTACCAGGTCGGACGCACCCAACGCCTGCGGGCCGGAATGAGGGGGCAAACCGTGCGTCTGTTATCGGGCGAAGCCGTCAAGTGGGGTGCGACACTCCTGTTGGCTCTCGGCTTCCTGTTGCGGTTCTCCGTCCCCAAAGCCCGCTATCTGCTCCTGATGCGGAGGCAAATCACACGGGGAATATCGGGTCGAAAACCGTAAGACGCAGGCTTGGGGATCTGCCAGTGAAAATACCGGCTGCATCGCTGCAAACCGGTATCAGAAAATTTTGCTGTACAAATATGTTCTCCGGATGCAGGACTTGCCGCACAGAGCCGTACATACGTATCCGCTATTCCAGTGAAACAGGCGGCGGAACCCCAGACCATAGTTCGGACGAGTGTCCGGCGGAGGAACATCTTTATTTATGTTTCCCATGCGGCGGAGGCGTGCCGGGCTTATGCCCCGGTCGGGGATGTTTATGGGGCTTCGGAGCTTTTTTGTGAGGCGGATGCGGCCGTTCATGAAAATGGTGCACCGAAGGCGGATTCGGGTGACGAGGGCGACGGGAGGCACACGAGGTGACGAGCATCGCCGATAAAACAGCGACCAGAGTCCAAGCCAACATTCGTTTTGCTTTCATAATTCTACTCTCTTAAAAGTGGCACAAACAACTACCGTAATGCAATAACAAAAACAGTCGGCACGCCGATAAGAGTTTCCCTTTAGAACAGGTATTTCTCCGACCGTACCTTCTCGACCAGCTGGAACGCGTGCTGCCACGCCTCCTCGCTGAAAGTCGTTCCGACCACTTCGATCACCTTCCCGGCGACGATGGCACCGATCGTACCGCACTGGCGCAGCGTCAGTCCCTCGCATAACCC
>OLZR01001189.1_pt1 | contig 10659 bp, 8 predicted proteins | sample 1644421 | NCBI WGS metagenome assembly OLZR01 (sample SAMEA103958132, study PRJEB25191) | human gut metagenome | biome: human-associated habitat [ENVO:00009003]; feature: intestine environment [ENVO:2100002]; material: feces | place: Germany | collected 2013/2015 | reverse complement strand
TAAATGATAATTTAGCGGCTTAGATTTTAACGGAGGAAACATCAATCTCGCCGGACATCAGCTTGGGTAAAAGAGTATCTCGTAATGTAGCAAGTGATTTGTTCTCTTCCTTATTTAACCGAAATAGAGAGAATAAAGGATCAACCAGACAGTTATAGTCCTTCAACAATTTTTTGGGAGGAATAACCACACGAATAGAGCGTAAGTTTGTTTGGCTAATCTTTGGTTGAACAGCACCGGTAACGATAGATTTAACTGGTGTTTGCTTAAAGAGCATATAAAGACTTTCTACATTGAATCCAAGTTTTCCTGTGAGAATATGGGTATGATTATTTACCCAAAACTTCCCACACACATATTGCAAGATTGGATAACCAGAACTATCGACAACCGTACCATCTTCTCCCAAAAGAAGGTATTTGCCGTTAAAGATGAAATCATCTACATAGTCCATGAGAGAAGCAGCACCATAATACGGATAAATCTTCCTCGTCATCTTCATCCTTTCTGCACTAGAAAGAGGAATACGCTTTGAATCATGGATTTCGATAATTTCACCAACGGTACCGATGCGCCAACCGTTAGGGAATTCATCGTCTACATTGTATGGGAAATATTTTTTGTAGAGAGTAAGGGCTTGCTCAAGTAAATTATCATTTAGACGGATCAATGATTGGCCTGTTCAGCCTCTTCTCGTCTCAATTTGTTAACAACATATCAATATCATAACAACCAATATTTCAAGATCCCTCCCCATCACAAAATGATTGATTTTCAACAGAGAGTTGTATAATTACATTCATCATCAACCTTGAAGCACGCATTCAGATGGCAGGAGCATACACGGAAGACAGCTATGAAAAGTCTGTAGTGGAACTATTCCAGAACATGGGCTACACCCACGTTTACGGGCCCGATGTGGAGCGAGACTATCACCTTCCCTTTTATGAAGATGAATTGAAAAGCGCCATTTTCCACTTAAACCCCGCTTTGCCGGAAGAGGCTGTGACGGAAGCGCTCAACAAATTAAAAAATATTGATAATGGAGAGCTTGTACAGCGGAATGCCGTGTTTATGAATTATCTTCAAAACGGAATTTCCGTACAATACCGCGACAAGGGCGAAGTGCGTTCCGACATTGTCTACCTGGCGGATTACAACAATCCGGACAATAATTCCTTTGTTGTGGCCAATCAATGGACATTCATGGAAAACAGCTGCAAGAGGCCGGACATGATTCTGTTCCTGAACGGCCTGCCTGTCGTGCTTGTTGAGTTGAAATCTCCTTCCCGGGAAGAGACGGATGCTTCCGAAGCCTACCGGCAGCTCCGCAATTACATGAAAGAAATCCCCTCCATGTTTGTTTACAACGCCATTTGCGTGATGAGCGACCAAATGACTTCCAAGGCCGGAACCATCACCCCCGGAGAAGACCGTTTCATGGAATGGAAAACGGTAGACGGCAGTTATGAAAATACCAGGTTCGCCCAGTTTGACACCTTTTTCGAGGGGCTGTTCCGGAAACAACGCCTGCTGGATATTCTTAAAAACTTTATCTGTTTTTCCAATAACGGAAAAGAGACCGTGAAAATACTGGCGGGCTACCACCAGTATTTTGCCGTTAAAAAAGCCATTGAATCTACCCGGAACGCCACTCTTACCGACGGCAAGGGCGGGGTATTCTGGCATACGCAGGGGAGCGGCAAATCACTGTCCATGGTCTTTTACGCCCACCTCCTGCAAGAGGCTCTGGAAAGCCCGACCATCGTTGTTCTTACCGACAGGAACGACCTGGACGACCAGTTATACGGGCAATTTGCCAAATGCAAGGGCTTCCTGAGGCAGGAACCCATCCGGGCAGAAAGCAGGGAACACCTGAAAAAACTTTTACAGGGGAGGAAAGCCAACGGGATTTTCTTTACCACCATGCAGAAGTTTGAGAAATCCCATGAGGCTCTTTCCGAACGCAGAAACATCATCGTCATGGCGGATGAGGCCCACCGTGGGCAATACGGGCTGGCGGAAAAGATCAGGATTTCCACAAATGAAGAAGGCGAGAAAATTGCCAAAAGAGTTGTCGGCACGGCGCGCATCATCCGCAACAGCCTGCCGAATGCCACCTATATCGGCTTTACGGGAACTCCCGTCTCCACCAAAGACAGAAGCACCCGCGAAGTGTTCGGGGACTACATTGACGTCTATGACATGACTCAGGCGGTTGAGGACGGAGCCACCCGCCCGGTTTACTATGAAAGCCGGGTGATCAAACTGAATCTGGATCAGGAAACCCTGAAGCGGATTGATGACGAATACGAGCTCATGGCCGCCAACGCCGACCCGGACGTGATTGAACGCAGCAAGCGGCAGCTGGGGCAAATGGAAGCCATTCTGGGCAATGACAACACCATTGATTCCCTTGTCCGCGACATTCTGGACCACTATGAGCATTACCGGGAAGGCCTGCTGACGGGCAAGGCCATGATTGTGGCTTATTCCCGCCCCATCGCCATGAAAATTTACCGGCGCATGCTGGAATTGCGCCCGGAATGGACAGAAAAGGCAAAAGTGGTGATGACTTCCGGAAATAATGATCCGGAAGAATGGAGGGAAATCATCGGCAACAAGAGCTACAAAAATGAATTGGCCAGGGAGTTCAAGGATAATGACAGCCCGATGAAAATCGCCATTGTGGTGGATATGTGGCTGACCGGGTTTGACGTGCCCTCCCTGGCGACCATGTATGTCTACAAGCCGATGAGCGGCCATAACCTCATGCAGGCCATTGCCCGCGTCAACCGCGTGTTCGGCGACAAGGAAGGGGGGCTGGTGGTGGATTATGTGGGCATCGCTTCCGCCCTGAAGCAGGCGATGAATGATTACACAGGCCGGGATAAAGCCAACTACGGAGATACCGACGTGGCCAAAGCGGCCCATCCCAAGTTCCTGGAAAAACTCAGCATCTGCCGGGATCTGTTCCATGGATTTGACTATTCCGGATTCACGACGGGTACTGATCTTGAACGAGCCAGATGCATCAGCGGAGCGGTTAATTTTATCATTGGCAGGGATAAGGAAAAGAAACAGGAATGTTTCCTCAGGGAAGCGCTGATGCTGCGCCAGGCCCTGTCCCTGTGCGCCTCCATCACCCAGGAAACCGACCGTTTCGAAGCCGCCTTCTTTGAGTCCGTCCGGGTTCTGGTGCAAAGGCTCAGAAGCGCGGGTGCCGGGAAGAAAATTTCCCTGAAGGAGATGAACGACAGAATTAACGCACTGTTAAAACAAAGCATCCGGAGCGAAGGCGTCATCAATTTGTTTTCCGATGTTTCCAGGGAGTTTTCTCTTTTTGATCCAACGTTTCTTGAGGAAATTGCGAGGATGAAGGAAAAGAACCTTGCCCTGGAATTGCTTAAAAAGCTGATTCTGGAACAGGTCTCCATTTACAAGAGGACCAACATCGTCAAGTCGGAAAAATTCAGCGAGAAGATGCAACGGCTGATTAATTCCTACATCAATGGGTTAATTACCAATGAAGAAGTCATTGCGGAGATGCTGAAACTCGCGAAACAGATGGCGGAAGCCCGCAAGGAAGGAAGAAATCATGGCCTTTCCCCCGAAGAAGAAGCTTTCTACGACGCACTGAACAGGCCGCAGGCCGTTAAGGATTTCTATAAGAATGACGAGCTGATCGCCATGAGCAGGGAATTAACGGAGGCTCTGCGCAGAAACAGCACCATCGACTGGCAAAAACGCACCCAGGCGCGGGCAAAAATGCGCACCATGATCAAACGTCTTTTGAAAAAATACAAGTACCCGCCCGATGATGTGCCGGAGGCTCTTCAAACCGTCATGAGCCAGTGTGAGCTGTGGGCGGATAATATCATGGATGTCAGGAAAAAGAGTTATTTGAATGATTCTTCCGGGGATGAGGGAGCCCTCAGAGCAGCGGAATATCCGGAACAATACGGGGTCAGCAGCTGATCATGGCAAGATGCTCTACCAGGGAAGGGAAATGGAATCCGCATCTGCCTGTTCCGGACATCGCCGGAGAGGCATATTCCCTCCGTTCGGATTTTTTCTCTTGCCAGACTGCGCCCCGTGTGGTTTACTGCGCCCCGCAACGGCAGAAACGCCTGAGCAGACAGCCCCATAGTGTAATTGGTAACACACCTGATTTTGGTTCAGTATTTCTAGGTTCGAGTCCTGGTGGGGCTGCCAATCCAACCCTCCTTCAAGGAGGGTTTTTTGTTGCCTTTTTTCAGGATTCATCCTCTCCCGGAGCAAGCTTGAACGCCATTCCCCCATCATCCGCACAGATTCTTGAAAATCCAGCAATCGTCCTGCCGCGCATGGAACATGCGGGGGTGGAGGGAAATGCCGGAAAGAAGGGTATTCCATGAGCATCGCACACACGGCATCCCGGGACGGTAAAAGCTCTTGCGTTACAGGGATTTTTTTGCATAATCCCCCGGCAGGAATGACGGAAAAACCTATACAACTTGGGCTTGCCGGGCTGGGAACGGTCGGTTCCGGCGTTTATGAAACGCTGTGCCGCAATCACGCCCTTCTGGAAGCCCGGAGCAAGATTCCTTTCAGGCTCAAGCGCATCGCCGTGCGCAACCTGGAAAAGCCCAGGGAAACCGTCGTTCCCCGGGAACTGCTGACGGATGATTGGCAGGATTTGGTAAACGACCCGGAGATAGACATCATTATTGAGCTGATTGGCGGAACGCGCCAGGCTTACGACCTGGTGACGCTGGCCCTCCGTGCCGGCAAGCCCGTCGTTACGGGGAACAAGGCTCTTCTGGCCGAGTACGGAGCGGAGATTTTCAAGCTTTCCGCGGAAATGGGCACCCCCATTTATTTCGAAGCGTCCGCCGGCGGCGGCATCCCCATTATCCAGAGCTTGCAGAATTCCCTGATTTGCAACCACATCAATTCCATTGTGGGAATTATCAACGGAACGTCCAACTATATTCTCTCCGCCATGGGGGAACACGGGGCCGATTACGCGGACGCCCTGGCCCAGGCCCAGAAGCTGGGCTTCGCGGAAGAAGACCCCTCCCTGGACGTCAACGGCTGGGACGCCGCCCATAAGGCGCTCATCCTGGCGATGCTGGCCTTTCCCCGGATAAAATTTACGTCAGAGGCATTGAGAATATCACCAGCCGGGATTTCGAATTTGCCAAAAAACTGGGCTATACCATCAAGCTCCTTGTCGTCATCCGCTACCATGAGGGGCAGGAAGACGCTCTGGAACTGCGTGTCCAGCCCTGTTTTGTCCATGACTGGCATATCCTGGCTTCCGTGAACGGCGTGTTCAACGCCATTTCCGTCAACGGGGACATTGTGGGGGAAACGCTGTTTTACGGCCGCGGAGCGGGCAAGAACCCCACCGCTTCCGCCGTCATCAGCGACATCATCACCGCCATGCGCGAAAGCCGCTATCCGGAATACCATACGGGCTTCAATCCCTATGCCAAGGCCTGCGGGATCATGCATATCAATGATACGGTCACTCCGTATTACGTCCGCTTCCAGGTAGCGGACCAGCCGGGAGTCATTGCGGAAATAGCCCGCATTCTGGCTACCTTCGGCATCGGCATTTCCGCCACCTCTTCCGCTCCCAGCCATATTGATGAAGGCGGAGCCCCCTGGAACGACCTCGTTTTCATCCTCCATTCCTGCCCGTGGGGCCAGCTCCAGAAGGCTCTGGAGGAAATAACCCGTATTTCCTGCGTGGCGGCGGAGCCCCGCGTCCTGCGCATAGAACATCTTCTTCCTCAATCCTAACCTACATATCATCCTGTTACATGGCTCTTATCGTTCAAAAATTCGGGGGCAGCTCCGTCGGCACCATTGACCGCATCCGCAATGTAGCGCGCCGCATCCATGAAACCGCCAGGGAAGGCAACCAGGTGGTCGCCGTCGTTTCCGCCATGAGCGGCGTGACGGACAAGCTGATCGGGCTTGCCAAGGAATTGTCTGAAACGCCTTGCGAACGTGAACTTGACGTGCTGATGGCCACCGGCGAACAGCAGTCCATCGCCCTGCTCTGCATGGCCCTGCATGAACTGGGTGAAAAAGCCATGTCCTTTACGGGGGCGCAGGCCGGAATCACCACCTTCGGCAGCCACACGCGGGGGCGCATCCACAGCATTGACCCGACGCTGATGAACAAGTACCTGCAGGAAGGCAACATCCTTATCTGCGCCGGCTTTCAGGGGGTTACGGAAGAAGGAATGGTCCAGACGCTGGGTCGCGGAGGTTCCGACCTCTCCGCCATCGCCATCGCGGCCGCTCTGAAAGCGGATGTGTGCCAGATTTTTACAGATGTGGACGGCGTCTATACCTGTGACCCCCGCGTGGTCAAAGACGCCAAGAAGATACAAACCCTTTCATATGACGAGATGCTGGAAATGGCTTCCAACGGGTCCAAGGTGATGCAGTCGCGTTCCGTGGAATTCGCCAAAAAATTCGGTGTCGTCTTTGAAGTTCGCAACTCCATGAACAACAACCCCGGTACAATCGTGCAAGAAGAAACCCCCTCCATGGAAGCCGTCGTCATCCGCGGCATTTCCATTGACCGCAACCAGGCCCGCGTCACCATTACCGGCATTCCGGACCAAATCGGCTACACGGCCCAGATACTGGGTGCCCTGGCAGAAGCGGAAATCAACCTGGATATGATTCTGGCCAATACTGCCCACGACGGTTATGTCCGCCAGTCCTTTACGATGCCCTCCAACGAACTGGGCCGCGCCCAGGCCGCCCTTAAACCGGTCATGGCCGCCCTCGGCTCCACCGTCAAGGTGGAAACGGAAGCGGGGCTGGCCAAGCTTTCCCTGGTCGGCATCGGCATGCGTTCCCACTCAGGCGTGGGAGCCACCGCTTTCAAGGCCTTGGCGGATGCCAACATCAAGACCGGCATGATTTCCACCTCGGAAATCAAGATTGCCGTGATGGTGGACGAATCCGATATTGAGGAAGCGGCCCGGGTAGTACATAAGGCGTTCAACTTGGGAGCCTGATTTTTTCAGTATTTATCAACTCGTTTTTCCGCGCCGGTTCACGTTCCCGTGAACCGGCTTTTTCATGCGGCAAAAAAGCAGCCCCTTCCAGGAAGAGGAACGCCATCCCCCCGTTTCCTTCCAATTTTCGAATGAAGGAAGGGCGTCTCTCTCCGCATGCTGTTGCGGGCGGAATGGCCGTCTCAGGAACACAGGAGAATAATGCCGCCCTTTCCCTGTTCCGGTTTTACCGGCTTGCCGCCTGCGTTTTTTCAGCGTTCACATAAAATCCATACCTCCAGGAACGGAAATTCTCCGGTTCTCCACGCAGGAAAGGGAAGTCCTTACAGGTACGGAGCAAAAAAGGCACAACAAACAAAAGGTTCATTTACAGGGAATCAACCGCCCCCCGCACCGCGCAGAGGCTACCGCAGCCCATCCCTTCTATTGCACCCGTATCGTCTGCTCAATCAGTTCGTTCAGGCGCGGCGCAGTAATGCCGCCAACCATATCCTTCAGCTTCATCCCTTCCAGATACAGAACCGTCAGAGGGACGGCTTCCAGGCCATATTTGCGAGCTATGTCCGGATAGGCGTCCGCATCTATCAGCACGGCAAACGCCTTGCCGTCCTGCGATTCGGCATAAGATTTTACCGCCTGGACGTAATCCATGGCCGGGCGGCTCCACGAAGCGTAAAAAACAAGAAGCACCTTGCGGCCGGAAAGTTCCGTAAGCTGCCGCATGTCCTCTCCCTTGTAATCCATCCATACGGGGGCCTTTTTCTTGGGTTTTGCGGGCGGGAGGACTTTTTTGGGAGGGTCAAACGTCCTTTCCAGAGGGCGCGGAGCGGGCTTTTTTTCCGCATAACGGGCGCGACGTTCACTGGAATCGTCGCACCCGGTCAGTCCGGCCGCCAGCAAACCGCAGACCAATATGAACAAGCCCTGTTTCATCCGCAGGCAAGTATGCCCGGAGAAGGCGAATTTGCAAGCCTGAAACCCATCCCGCTTTTCGCGTTGCCCCTCCCCCCTCTTTCTGTTATGGTGAAGGTTGCATGAATGGCGTCCCTCCACTGGAATTCGCAGGTGTTTCCCACTGGGCTGCCCTGGCCGCACTCCTGGCGGCGGGAGCCTGCATCCTGGAGCTGGGGCAGTCATACAAGAAAACCGTCAGAAACCGCACTACCTTCTGGCTGGGGGCGGCCTGCCTGTTCAGCCTGGTTCCCGACCTGGCCGCCATGCTGGCCGATGAACCGGAAAAGAACTGGACATGGATGCTCCCCCTGCATTTCTGCTCCGTCATGCAGGTGGTGTGCGCCCTGAGCCTGTGGATACCCTCCCGGCGGCTGCGCTCCGTGGCCTATTACTGCGTGCTGTGCGCCACCCTCCAGGGGCTGGTGACTCCTTCCGTGGCCCATGATTTCCCCTCATGGACGTATTTTGCCTTTTTCCTGTCCCACGGCGTGACAGTCATCACGGCGCTTTACCTGCCTCTGGCTCTGGAATGGAAGCCGGCGCGCTGGGATTTCCTGTGGGCTTTTTTGCTGGCGAATGCGTACCTGGTGGCCATTCATCCCGTCAACATGCTTCTGGGAACCAATTACGGGTTTACCGTGGCCACTCCCGCCGGAGGGTCCGTGCTGGACTTTCTCGGGCCATGGCCCTGGTACCTGCTGTGGATGCAGGTTCCGGCGCTGGCGCTGATGTATCTGCTCACGCTCCCCTTCCGCCGTTATCCCAAGGGCCGCACGGGCAGTTCCCTGTTCCGCCATTGAAAGGGAATCTTTCTTCCCCGCCCCGCCGCTTCCGACGGAATCCCCGCAAAACGGCCCGCCCGTTTCCGGAAAAAAAGAGCCCCGGAAAGTTCTTTATTGTATAATCGGCTTGAGGATGCCGATGTAGGTGTCCGATGTCCCTGTTCCGCGATAAATGGAATTAATCCTGATTTTGATGGTGTGCACAGGCTGCCTGTAATAAGGAGGCACGACGATCTGCGGAGTCCAGTCATCCCGCAGCGTGGCGTCAAAAGTATAAGTTCCGTTCAGCGTCACCTGAATGCCTTTGGGGCGGCTGAACATGGAGTAGGCAATATTCGGGTGCCTCCGGGCTTCCGAATCCTTTTCCGGGTCGGTCACCGGGGAAATGCCGGTCTCCAGCATGATTCCCAGCAGCTGGCCGGGTTTCCTGAGCTTGATTTCCAGGGTTTCCCCCTGGCCGTCCCCGGAAACGCTTTCCGCCCAATAGCCGGAACTTTTTTTCAGGTTGTCCGGTGAACATGGAGCCCCATAAGGGTCCCTGTCCAGGGTGGAGCTGGCCGTTACATCGTACTGGTCCGTCAAAACGCCTTTTTCTCCGCGGACGGTAATCCGCCCATCCTTGTCCAGCACCCAACCGGGGCCCGGAGTAAGCACCAAGGAGGGAGCGTAAGGCCTGCCGTCCGCTCCCAGCAGAGACCAAGTATAAACGCCTTTGGGCGTCGTCACAATGGATTTGGCATCCGCAGAGGGATCCAGCTTGACGGACTGGTTGGTCATCTCCGAGCTGTACACATTGACCACCGCCCTGGGGGTGCCCCCCGTCCAGGTCATTACCGGAGAGGTAAGCAGCGTCAGGCGCGGTTCCCCCATGTGGACCTTCGGTTCCGGCGTAATGGCAACGTCCTGCGTATAAGGAACGGAGAACTGGAAGGCAAGAACATGGATTCCCGCCTTGTTGGGAACCTGGGCCACCAGCCAGTGAGTTATGCCGGCAATGGGAAACATGGAGGGAGCGTCCGCCTGTAGATGCCGCCCCTCCACCAGGGAAAAATCACATTTCAGATCATCCACGGATGTGACGACGTCCTGCACCGCTTTCGTAAAAGGGAGGCTGCGTATGGGTTCCTGCCTGGCGGCATTGGCCTGTTCATCAGGCGGTTCGTACTGGAACGGCACGCCTACGGAAATGGTTTTCCCCCTGATTCCCCTGGGGATATCCAGCGCGCAGGTGTAAATCAGGAAAGCCTGGTGCTGCTTCAGGGAAACAGTAACGTCAAGCGCGTTCAGCCGGATTCCGTCCGCCTGCGTCAAATCCATGGGAACGGGCAAGCCGGGAACCGGAGCGATGCATTGAAAGGATATCTCCTGCTGGCGGGGGCGGTCCGCTTTTTCCGCGGCGGTCTGTTCCTTCTGCTGGGGTTCGGCGGCCATGCCCGGCACGCAGCATGCAATGCCGGCCAGCCAGATCAGGGTAGCCAATCTCATGGCCGTTAGATTAACGCGCTGCAGCCCGTTCATCAAGTCCATTTAGGGGAGGGGGAAAAGGCCCCTTCCGTACCCGCCCTTTTCCCTGAACAAACAAGGGCGGCCCTCCTTTGAACCAGCGACGCCCGCAGCAGGAAAACATTCGTTCCAAACTCCGGAATTGGTCGCTTCATGCCCTTGGAAGCGGGTTCCGGGGTTCCGCCGGGCCATCTTTCCGCTTCTCCGGCAGAAAGATGGCACATGACAGGTAAAAACCAACTGAGGGGCATCGGAGGGCCTTTCCCGCCACAAACCAACATAATTAACTCATTAACAACAATCGGTATCCATTGTTGCGTATTTGCAGAAAGACCGTGTTCTTCCGCTTTCCGGGCGCCGTTAACGTACTCTTATTACCAGGTTTTTTTATG
>OLZR01001184.1_pt1 | contig 10711 bp, 9 predicted proteins | sample 1644421 | NCBI WGS metagenome assembly OLZR01 (sample SAMEA103958132, study PRJEB25191) | human gut metagenome | biome: human-associated habitat [ENVO:00009003]; feature: intestine environment [ENVO:2100002]; material: feces | place: Germany | collected 2013/2015 | reverse complement strand
CATTCACGTGAATATCTTGAAGGATCATCTTCATTACCAATTACATATTCTAAAACTTCATTTCCACTAACCATTGGTGGATTGTTAATAATATCTTGACTCGCATTCATTTTAATATAATCTTCTTTACTCCACTCCAAACCTTTAATTGGGCGACGAAAAACATGTTGCCATGCTACTTCATTTGGATATAATGGATCCTTAATATATGCCCATGAAACTTCACTTGTATGATCATTAAACTTTCTAAATGGTGGAAGTGTAAAGGTTGGTTGACGTTCAGTTGTATCCGTCATAATGTCTAATAGATATTGATGTGTTATGTAAGTAACTAATCCTTTTTGGTTATAAGTATTAACTTCAAAATCAACTGCTTTTGCTAAACCTTTTAAAGCTTTACCACTTGATAATTGTTTATTAAGCGATACAAAGGCCTCAGCATATTCATCTAGACTCAACATTTGACCACCTATTACAGATAGTTCTTGTTCAGTTAGATTTTCCTTAAGCCAACGATTGGCAGCTACTTCTAAAGCAGCACCTGCTGCAAGCAGTTCAACAGTAGTTACTTGCATACGAGTCGAACCTGAAACAGCCATATTACCTACAAAAAGAGGAATTTTTACAATATATTTTCCATTATCAATACCTTTTTTCTTATTTGCAGCATATTCATCTAAACATTCAAATACAGCACGAGCACGATCCAAATGTGTTCTTAAAATTTTTTCTGGATTACAGAATAAATAGTATGTTTTTACACCAAGTTCATACCCACGCACAGCAGAACCATTAATACTTGCAGAAAGGCCACATTCTGAAAGTGCAACAAGAACATCACCAGGTCCCATCTCAGCCTCATCTACTTGTTTCGCACCAAATGTCATATAATCTTCAAAATTTTCAACAGAACGCACTAATGCACGATCCCCACCAGTTGTAAAACTACTAACAACTTCAGCCATCTCTAAAAATTCAAAACGATGAGCAGGAATCTTATCAACTAATCCTTGCCAGAAAGTTCTCCAAGCACCATCCATTTGAATTGCCATTCTTCCTGATGCACCAACACTTGAAAAGACAACTTTTTTTCTCTCATCCATACATCTTTTGATATCAGATACAAATGCTTCAAATTCTGGCGTTTTAAATTGTTCACCTGCAACTTTTGCAATATATTTATCTGCTGATAAAATAGTTTTTACACCTTGCGCTGTGTCTTTTGCAATAGTAGCACTTAAATTTTTTGTAAGGGGATTAGATTGCTCAGTAGGAATAACCCCTAAATGAAATTGTTTTTCATTTTCTAGAAAGTCTTTCGTCGCTTCCTTATAATTAGTAATTGTCTTGTAAATCACGATAATTTCTCCTTCATTTTTCGATTTTAACTTACAATTAAGCGTGATAATTATACCACATTAGTATTTTTGTTTCAAGTTATATAGTTTTAGAAATTTGCAAATTTCGTCATTATTAGGAATTGAATTGATCACATATGGTTTTGTTACACTTAGTGCTGCTGCCGCCATTGCATAGCGAATTGCCTCATCAATTGAATTTTCTTTTGCTATCATAGTTGCAAAAGCAGCATTAAAAATATCACCTGCACCTGTTGTATCTAGTGCTTTAACTTTAAAAGCAGGATAATATTTATACTTTTTATCTTTTACTAACAAGCATCCCTTATCTCCTAATGTTATAATTAAAATATTCCTTACTTTTTTTGCAAGATATTTTCCCATATCATCAATATTTATATGATAAGGTAAGCAATATAACTTTTTTGCTTCTTCTAAATTAGGAGTCAAAATATCTACTGACTCTAATATGTTTTGATCATCATAAATTGCAGGAGCAGGATTTAAAATAGTTACTATTTTTGCTTCCTTGGCGATAGAAATAGCTTTTTTTAAAATATCAATATTGGTTTCATATTGAAGTAATAAAACATCAGCATCATATATTTCCTCTTTAAAAATACCCAAATCTTCATCATTTAAATTTTTTGATGCCCCAGGATAAACAACAACTTCATTTTCACCATTTTTTGAAATCAAAATTGTGGCAAGTGCTGTTTTTTCTTCCAAATCTTTAATAAAAAAAGTTTTAATATCCAAGGATTCCATATACTCTTTACAATATTTTCCATAATAATCATTACCTATCCTAGATAAATAACTTACATTACAACCCAATTTATTGCAAGCTACTGCTTGATTATAACCCTTACCACCCGGTTCTTCATAATAAGATTTCACATGTGTAGTAACAGAAGGAATAGGAAAATCATCAAGATGCATAAATATTGATTGACCACTTAGACCAATAACTGCAATTTTAGCCATTTTTTACCTCATATTTAAATAAAAATACTAAATAATTTTTTCCTATATTATTCTTCTAAAAAAGCCTTATAAGCAAGATATGCTTCATAGACATCTGCTTTAGATACGACTTCCATTGGGGCATGCATATTTAAAACAGCAATTCCCGCATCAAGAACATTCATATTATAATTGCCCAAAATATAGGCAATTGTACCTCCCCCACCTTGATCAACCTTTCCAAGTTCAGCAGTTTGGAAATGAATATTATTTTTATCCATTACATTTCTAACCCAAGCCACATACTCAGGATTAGCATCATTAGAGCCACTTTTACCACGAGAACCTGTATACTTATTGAAAACAATTCCACGTCCTAAATAGGCAGCGTTCTTAGGATCATTGACATTGGCAAATAGTGGATCAAATCCAGCACTTACATCACTAGAAAGCATTTTAGTATTTGCGAGAGTAGTTCTTAAATCTTTTAGAGTCGTATACCCTTGTAAAGCAAGGATATCTAAAATGGCATTTTCAAAGAAAAGTGATTGTGCTCCTGTAGCACCAACACTACCAATTTCTTCTTTATCTACCAAAATACAACAACTAGTATATTCAGGATTTTGTACATCTAATACAGCCATTAAAGATGTATATGCGCAAACTCTATCATCATGACCATATCCAGCAATCATACTTCTATCTAATCCATAGTCTCTTGCCATACCAGCTGGTACAATCTCAAGTTCTGCAGATAAAAAATCTTCTTCTTCAATGTCATATTTTTCTTTTAGCATCTTCAAAACATTTGCCTTTACAGCATCTTTTTCCGCAGCCTTTAATGGAATACTACCAAAAGTTATATCTAAGTCTTCACCTTCAATAACTTTAGCAGCTGTTTTTTGTAATTGATCTGCTGCTAAATGAATTAATAAATCGCTAATACCAACGATTGGATCAGTTAAATCATCACCAATGGATACAAATACAGAACTACCATCTTTTTTTATTATAATACCATGAATGGCAAGCGGAATAGTCACCCATTGATATTTTTTTACTCCACCATAATAGTGAGTGTCTAATAAAGCAAAATCATTTTTTTCATATAATGGATTTTGTTTTACATCAAGTCTTGGTGAATCAATGTGAGCTCCAAGAACTCTCATTCCTTCGGTTATTTTTTTTGCTCCTATATGAAATAAAACTATATTTTTATTCATATTAGTAAGGTAAACTTTATCGCCCTCTTTTAACTCCTTTACTTCTGCTAGATTTTTATAGCCGTAAGATTTTGCAAGTTTTAAGGCTTCCTCAACACACAATCTTTCTGTCTTGCCTAAAGTTATAAATTTTTTATAACCTTCTGAAAAGTTCATAATTTTATCAAATTTTTCATCATTGGCTTCTTTCCAAATATTTTTTGCATACATAAATATATCACTCCTTTTCTTATTTTTTACTCAATATGTTTTATTATACCATTTATAAAATCACATTACAAATATTTAAATTCAAAATCTATTTTACTTTCATCCATTTTAATAATCAAATAGGTTCCTTTTGTTTTATCTCTAGGTAATATTGGTGAACCGGGATTGCAAACATAAGTTCCATCTATTTCTTTTAATATATGTTTATGTGTATGTCCATAAATAAAAATCTTACAATTTTTACTCTTAATAACATGATTGGTAATGAAAAAGTATTGATGACCATGAGTCATATACAAATCACCATAAGGTGTATTTATAATCATTTCCGTTGGATATTCTGATCCAATATCACAATTGCCCTTTACAGCTTTAAATGGAAAGATTTCTGAAAAAGAAATCTGACTATCACCCGCATGTAAAAAAAGTTCCGCATCCCTATTTTCTTCTACAATTCTATTTAAAATCTCTTTGTGACCATGAGTGTCACTTGTAACAACTATTTTCATCTAATTAAATGGTTGCTCCTCCTTTTTATAAATATATTTACCGATGATTTTACTAAAAAAAGAAATTATTGGCCCCATTGCCAAAAAAGTTAAAATAGTATTAAAATTAATTATATCAGTCCTTTTCAATATAAGAACACCAATAACTAATGCAATTATTGTACATAATAGATCAATTATCATTCTAGACAATCGATAAGATAGTTTTTTAAATCTTAATTTCAATATAAGTGGTAGACTATCATAAGGAGCAATTCCCATTCTTGCACCTCCATATAAAGCAATACCAAAACTTACAATGATAAGTCCCAAAAGACCATATACAATTTTAAGTATGCCATTATTCGTATTCATATTGAAATAAAGAAATAATCTAAGAAAAAAATCACTGAAAAATCCCGTCAATAATAAATTAATTATTGTTCCAATATGCACTTCTTTTCTTAAAAAAATCAACATAAAGAGGAAAAAAATGAAATTAATCATTAAATAAAAAAACGTATAATTTAGAAATTCATTATTAAATATATACATTATAGAAAAAACCATTGCGGAAAGCGGATCTTGTCCAAGCGATGAAAGTTTATATAAAGATACTCCTAAACCTACAAATACTGTTCCAATTATTATGCCCATTACTTTTTTTAACCTTCTCATTATTTTTTCCACCTAATTTAAAATATTATTTTTTCTTAAATATTTTTCAAGTTGTTTCCTATTTTTAAAAGTTAATTTAATGTTTTTTTTAAGTTTTCTATATGCTTTTTTCTTCTTTTATTCGTTCTACTTTGATATAAAATCCACCATCTAAACCCCAAATCAAATGTTTCGATACACGGACAGGATTCTCTTTTTTTATTTTTATTTTCTTTAAATCGTTGTTTTGCCATCTTATAACAATAAAAACGATTATAATTTAAAAAAATAGTTATATCACTTTCTTCAAATCTTCTTTTTCCAATATTCGAATAATTGCCATCAATGACCCAGCCATCAGGATTATCATTTAAAAATTTTTCAACAATTGCATTCTTTTCTTCAAAGGTTCTTTCTTGCCAATTATCGTAAAAATTTACTGCATCTAAATAAAGCAAAGGAAGATTATAATGGTTTGCCAATGTTTTAGCCAAAGTAGACTTACCACTTCCACTATAACCAATAATTTGAATTTTCATATGTTTCTCCTATTTATATAGTTATATTATATCATTTTATATAATAAAAATCATAATATTTGATAATAGGATCTTGTCTTTTAATACTAATAAATTGTATTTCTATGAAAAAAATGTTATAATATTGATACGAAAAGTGGTGATAAAAATTGCGAAAATTAATTAAATCTATTACACCAACCCAGCTTATTGCTTTAGGTTTTATGTTGGTTATTTTAATAGGAAGTTTTTTATTATCACTGCCTATTTCAGCAAAAAATTTAAAATGGACTAATTATTTAAATGCTCTTTTTACCGCAACCTCGGCTACTTGTGTAACTGGTCTTGTTACTTATGATACTAACACTCATTTTAGTATTTTTGGTCAAATTGTTATTTTGGTCTTAATTCAAATTGGTGGAATCGGTTTTATGACCATTCTTTCCACAATTGGAATTTATTTAAAGAAAAAAATTAATCTCTATGAAAGAAAAATCATTATGCAAGCATCTGGTTCAATAAGTACCCAAGGTGTAATTGCTTTAGTTAAAAGAATTGGTAAAACTACCCTCATCATTGAAGGAATTGGAGCAATCTTACTTGCGAGTCGGTTTATTCCCGTCTTTGGAATGGGAAAAGGCATCTATTTTTCTATTTTTCACTCTATCTCAGCCTTTTGCAATGCTGGATTTGATTTAATGGGCAGTTTAGGTAATGAGTTTTGTTCTCTAACTAATTTTGTTGGTGACTGGGTTGTTAATCTTACCATTATGGGATTAATCATTTCTGGTGGTTTGGGCTTTTTTGTTTGGTCTAACATTATTGATACAAAATGTTGTTTTAGAAAAATGAAATTACATACCAAAATTGTTCTTTCTGCCACAGCCTTTTTAATTATTGTTCCTAGCTTTCTCTTTTTTATATTTGAAAAGGATAACCCTATGACGATAAAAAATTTACCAATAGATGAAAAAATTCTCGCTAGTCTTTTTCAAAGTGTTACAACAAGAACAGCGGGTTTTAATACTATTGATTTATCAAAAATAAATGATTCAAGTGCCTTACTTACTATTTTCTTAATGGCTATTGGAGGTAGTCCCGGTTCTACTGCTGGAGGAATCAAAACAACAACTTTTGTAGTTTCTATTTTAAGTATTGTCTTTTCTACCAAGCAACAATCCACTATTGTTATTGGTAAAAGGCAATTAGAAAATAATATTATTAAACAGGCAAGTGCTATTATAAGTCTTTTCTTATTTAGTATTATTTTATCATCTCTTATGATTATTGCTATTGATAATATTACTCTACTTGATGCTCTTTTTGAAACAACCTCTGCTATTGCAACAGTAGGACTTTCAAATGGTGTAGATGTTTCATCACTTAGTTCAATATCAAAATTAGTTTTGATATTTCTTATGTATATAGGACGAATTGGCGTTATTTCAATTGCTTTTTTGTTTAATAAAAAAGGGGATAACGAATTGTTAAAACGTCCAGTTGAAAAAATATTAATTGGTTAGGAGAAATGCTATATGAAATCATTATTAGTAATAGGAATGGGAAGATTTGGTAAACATTTAGCTAGAAAATTAATGGAACTAGGTAATGATGTAATGATTATTGATAAAGATGAGTCCATTATAAATACTTTATCTGCTTCTTTTACGGATGCCTTTGTTGGTGATTGCACAAATCCAGCAGTCATTCATTCATTAGGGATAAATAATTTTGATATTTGTTTTGTGACTATCGGTGATAATTTCCAATCCTCATTAGAAATTACCTCTTTATTAAAAGAAGCTGGTGCTAAATACATTGTGTCTAAGGCAACTGTTGATATGCAAGCTAAATTTTTAAAACAAATCGGTGCTGATGAAGTTGTTTATCCTGAACACGATATGGCAATTAGACTTGCTATCAAACACAATGCTAACAATGTCTTTGATTATATTGAAATAGGTCAATCCTATGCGATATATGAGACCCCTATTTTAAAAAGTTGGGTAGGTAAATCAATCCTTGATATTAATGTTAGAAAAATCTATCGCATTAATATTATTGCAATTAAAAAAGGAATTGAACTCATATCATCACCTGATCCCCATTATATCTTTGAAGATAGCGATCACATTATCGTTATTGCCACAAGTAAAGACATTAATGCTTTAACAAATTCAATTGAAAACGAAAAAAATAGGTAATTCACCTTAAATGAATTACCTATTTTTATTTTAAAATGGAAAAAATTTTTTCTTGATTTTATAAATGAAAACGTCTCTTATAGCTTCTCAAAGATGTTTATAGAAGTATGCAAAAAGCCTTGATTTACAAACGGTTTCCCATTTTTACTTGTATCTTCTCCTATCCTTTCACATCAGTTGGTTTTGTAAAGTTGAGCACCACAAACAGAGCACCAAATACAAGCATAGGGAAGGAGTACCTTTTTCCGTAAAAATCACTCATTTTCCATTTATGACAATAAACGTAATTTTTGATTATTGAGAATGCCCCAAACCCTTACATAAACTAGGTTTTGTTAGTGAATCACCTCATAGCGTAATCTAAGATACGAGTTCTCTAAAACTATACATTCTTGCAACTTCATAACACCCAATTTTGATAATTCGCATTCTTCTGTCAAGGACTTTCCATCAATTAGAGTAGACGTATCCTTTCCACCAATTAAAACAGGTGCTATAATAATATCAACATAATCAAACAATTTTTCACGAAGAAATAGGCTATTCAATGTTCCTCCAGTTTGGATTGTTATTCTCTCGCAACCATATTCCGATTTAAGTTTGATGAGGGCATCTTTTAAGGATAATTCATTTTGATATATGATATGAAGATTTTCTTCCTCTACGTTAAAGGCAGGATGTTTTGTGTTTGTCGTAATTAGTACAAACTCTTTTGATAAAGCACAAAAATAGCGTATACCATTTTCATTCAAATGTTTGTTATCAATTACAACAAAAGAAACTGATGTTTTCTTTGGCATTTCCTTTTTATTTACTCCCATTTTTTCTTGCACTCTACCCGAGTTGAAAGACCACAAGTCTGTTGTCTGCTCTATCTCATAATATTGGTGTAATCCCTCATTAACGCCTTTAATTTTAGGAAAATCCTTATCTACATCCAAATCATCGGTTGCACCAGTGCTTATTTTCCCATCAACAGACATAAGCATAAACAATGTTGTAATCGGTCTGTCCATTTTACTCTCCTCCACAAATTTAAATTGTTAATTTGTATGAATGATATTTATTGTATATCTGCCCGTATTGTTTTACATCTTCATAAGAATTTTAGTCACCATTTAGCCACTCTCAATCGGCATTTTCTTTTGGATTTTACTTACTATCCTTATGAAAACCTATCTTTGCAATGGCTTTTTTGTTTTAAGATTTTTCAACCATAAAAATCTAATACTATTTTTTTATTCTTTAACCCACTTTGCATAAAGCCTCAAATCACCAGTTGTTCCTTCCGTGATATTAGTAACGGGATCTCCACTACAATCAGAATTTAAATACCAACCAATAAATATATATCCATTGCAACTTGCTTTTTCTAAAATAAATTCATCAATAATACTATAAGTTAAATGAACGGTTGGTAATATTGGACTAACACCTGTTATTTCATTAATTACATATTTATTTGGCAAATTATCAAAAGCAGGAATATTGGTACCTTTTTGCCACTGATGGAAACGGAAAAAAATCTGCACTTTACCAGCTGATGTTTTTTTGAATGACTCACTATATGAAGGATAAGAAGTTTTTATAACATTTAGCAAGTAAGCATTCATTTCCTGATATTTTATTCGATATGGATATGTATTTAAAAAATAATTTTCATCATCGACCGGCACATAATTATCACTATTTGTACCTTCAATTGGCTTATAAATAAGGGTTCCTATTGTTTGTTCAAAAATATAAATATCAATTGCTTTTAATTCTTCAACACTTGACCAAGTGGCCGTACCATAACTTCCGGAATTTGCAACAAATTGATAAACTTGATCAATTTTAGTAAGCCCAGAAATGATACCAACCTTGCTATTTAGCCATTCAAATAAGTCAGTATAAAATTCCTCAATAAATTCATCTTTACTTTGCCAACTTTGAATCGTTTTCGTATTTAGATTGGCATCATAAATAATCTTATAAGTTTTTATATGATATAAGGCATTTACGACAATATCCTTTGTTACATTTGTAAACTCTTGATCCCAACCGATAAACCCATATCCCTCTTTTACCGGATTGAAAGGTGCTACAGCATTATACCCTTCCCTTACAATAGCTTCTTTTAAAATATTACCATCAATATCTTTAAAAATAACTTTGTAAGTTGGTAGAGTATTTATCCATTCACGATCGGGTAAAATAATATCATTTTGGGTTAAAACATCACAAGTAACAAAATCTACCCCTTTATCAATCCATTCTTGAAGTGTTTCAATTGAAGTATATTGATTAAAAGTATAACAAGCAACATCAATACCCGCTTCATGATAACGATCTATCCATTCTTGTGAGTTGCTATAACTAATATTGAAACTAATATCAAAATTCCAACTCACACATCTTTCAAAAGTATCTCTACTTTCAATAGAATTTACTAAATATTGACAAGGAATATGATCATAACCATTATTTCTAACCCATTCTAAACATTTATATTGTGAACCAAGAAAAATAATTTTATCAAGCATATGATATTTATCAATTATTTTCATCAATTCACTCATTCTCGAAGTATCATTATTATTAATACCATTTGAATATTTTAATTCTATTACTGCATAAACATTATATTCTTTACAAATTTCCAAATAACGCTCTAAAGTACAAATTTTAGTTGTATAAGAAATACCTCCACGAGTTGTTGTATATTCAATATCTTTGAGATCTTCCCAATTCGTATTAGCAATTGCTGAAAGTATCATCATGACACACAACAAAAACTCCATCTTTTGTTTGTTTTAAATCGCATTCTAAAGCTTGATATTTTTTTATCTTTACACCATTTATAAAGGCTTCCTCACTATTCATAATTCCTAAATAGCTTCCCGCATGGCCAATAAAAATCACATCTTTTCCACTTGCTTCCATTGCAGAAAGTTCCTTTTCCCAAACTGCTTGTAAAACAAGATTACCAAGATTAGGAATACTTTCAAGTGATAATTCAAAAATTGTTTCATCATCTAATTTATACCCTTTGAAAAGATACCCCTCTTTGGTTGGCTCTTTTAAAGTAAGTGGCAACATATCAAT
>OLZR01001183.1_pt1 | contig 10715 bp, 6 predicted proteins | sample 1644421 | NCBI WGS metagenome assembly OLZR01 (sample SAMEA103958132, study PRJEB25191) | human gut metagenome | biome: human-associated habitat [ENVO:00009003]; feature: intestine environment [ENVO:2100002]; material: feces | place: Germany | collected 2013/2015 | reverse complement strand
TTCAAGAAGATGACAAAATAACGATTAGAAAAGTTGAGTCATTAAAAGAAACACAACTAAGTATTTTTGATATGTGAGTTCATTGTTATAACGTATATTTTTAAGAGTATATCCGGCTCCATTTTGGCTCTAAAAAATTTAGACGAGGTGCACAAAAATGCAAAATGAGATGAATATGAAGAATAAAATACACAAATGTGTACCAAGAAACGGCCGGATAAATCTCTCCGCCCAAGAGAAAGAGTAAGCTCTGACGAATAAAAAACTGCTTGCATATGGTTTTGCGTTCCGGACATTTTTAACATCCCCGGTTGACATTCCGAGGCAAAGAATTTATAATCTGTTTATGTATAAAACGGAGGATTTCAAATGGATAAAAAAATAATCGCAGTTATCTGTGCTTCCTTAATCGTAATATCGGCGGTTTTTGCCTCATGCGGAAAAAAGAAGCCGACTATAAACGCCAAGGACGCCACATATGAGGTCGTTACCGACGAAGAGGGTAACACTGTTCTCAATGAGAACGGCGAGATTGAAATATATGTCACCGACGAGGACGGCAAAAAGGTCACGGACGAAAACGGCGAAATCAAAACGGGTGCCGTTCCGTTCCCCAATCAGATAACCGACGGCGTATTTCACGAGACAAAGTATTTTAAAATGGTTTATCCCAACGGCTGGACCGTGGGCAATTCAGGTATAGCCACCTCAAAGAAATACAAGGGGCTCGACGCGCAGGTTATGTATTCCGGCGCGGCGACGGAGGACAGCATCGCCGAAAAGGAAGCAAACGACGGCGCCGCTCAGTGGAGGCAGCTTTTGTCGCAGGCAGGCGACGCGGCAGCGGGTGTAACCGTTGAGCAGCGCACCGTGACTCTCGAAAAATGCGGAGCCACCGCATATGTGGTAGAGATTAAAAAAGCCGACGATAAAAACCCGAAAATATATTCCGTTTATCAGCTCACCATGGATTTTGTCTGCAACGGCGGGCTTTACCACGTGCAGTGTTTTACCGAGGACGGCAACACCTTTGACGGCAGCCTTGATTTGGCGGCAATGTACGGCGCAAATCTCACAATTAAATAAGAGTTCAAATAAAGAACATTGCATTTGCAAAGCGGTTCACGGGGTATTTGCCTCGGGAGCCGCTTTTTGCCTCCCTTGTAAAGGGCGGTGGGCCTCTAAGGCAAGCCGGAGGGATTTCATAGGGTTATATGGAATTTAAATAGAAAGCAAATTACTCTTTAATCCCTCAGTCTACTCACTTCGTTCGCAGCCAGCTCCTGACGGGAGCCCGTCCCCTTTGTCGCTCCGCGACATTTCCCCACACTGTGGGGAATCACCCTTTACAAGGGAGCCTGAACAATCCCTCAGTCTACTCACTTCGTTCGCAGCCAGCTCCTGACGGGAGAGAGTCCCCTTTGTCGCTCCGCGACATTTCCCCACACTGTGGGGAATCACCCTATTTGAGGGAGCCTAAAAGCCCTCTGTTTTTACCCGAAAATACCGTAAAAATGTTCAAAACCGTGTTCAATACTTGTCAAAAAGTTCAAAACTCGAAAACGTTAACAATTTGTTCATAATTTTACAACAACATTGCCAATTTTGTTTGCCACTTTTGCCCAAAAATAACAATTCTATTTGTTCAATACAGAAAATCATCAAATTTGTGTGAACAATTTATTGACTTTTTTCGTTTAAAACCCTATACTTTAACTAACCATAGGAATGGTGTAATAGGGCGAAGTGCCCCCTTTTTTAAGGGAGCGCTGCCGCACGGCTGATTTACCGTGCAGTTTCCATCCCGTTTTGATACACATCCTACGGTAATATGCTCGGGTGTGTATCATCAGTTTTCCACCGATTCATTTTTACGGAAGTGGAAACGGTGGAAACCGACCGAGTTAACGTGCCGAAATCGGTTTGCTTTCTTGTAAATCAAAGAGCGGTCAGAAGTACAGCGGATTTTGTGCGAGGAATTGTTGCGGGGAGTGCCGCCCGCAGAAAAAATCGGGTACGCATACATGGTTTTAATGTAAATCTTTTTAGGAGGAAAAAACACGTATGAAAAAATCTACCAAATTGTTAAGTGTCATCTTGGCAGTTGTCATGATTTTCTCAACTATGTCCGTAATGGCGTTTGCCGCAAAGACGGAGTATCAGACCTCTGATAACCTTACCGCTCTTGACGCATACAGCCCGGACGGCGCGGTAACAAGACTCTCTACCGAAGAGAGAATGTCAGTCGTATTTGACTTCCTCGATGTTACCCTTGCCGCCGCGAACATAAACATGGGCGAAGTTATTAATACTGCAGGTTTGCGCCTTGTTATCGACCTTCGCTCGGTTAATGCTCTTTGCGGAACCATCGACAGCGCACAGGCTCTTCTTAACAACGGACTTGTTAAGCTTATCAAAGGCTTGCTCGGCATAGTTAAAGACGCTAACCTTAAAAACTGGAAGTCGGGCATGACAAGAGAAAAGAACGCTCAGCTTGACATAGTCAACGGCATTGCAACTCTTCTTAACGACAACGCAGGTCTCGTTAAAAAGGTTATCAACGACGGCAAACTCGACGTCGGCATTATCGGCAACTTTGTTGATATTTCAGGCGTTAATAAGTACCTCTCGGATCTTCCGGGTATGTTAAAAGGCCTCGTTTATCCGGTGTTCGCAAGAGTTGACGATGACATGACGCTCATCAACACTTATTCAACAACAACCGAAAATCCCGACACTCTTATCAAGAATGTCCTCATCAACGCTATGTCTAAGCCGCAGAGCTATACTTCTTATAAAGAAGACGCTTCCGGCAACTGCATAAGCAATCACATTGCTCTTCCGACAAGCGCTAAAGCAGGCCTTCGTGATTATTATGTTAAGGGCTCAGACTCTAAGGGTGCTTACATCGAGGTATTTGAATATGATACCGCCAAGAAGACATATATTTCTCAGGATGAGAAATATTACAAGACCGAAGAAACCGATATGGAAGGCAAAGGCACAGGCGTTTATGTTTACGCTAACGCTGCCGGCGAAAACGTAAAATATTACGTTAAGGACAGCTACTTCCTTCCCTCACTTGCCACAAGCGGTAAGGTTTCCGAAATCTTCAACCTTGACAGCAATACTCTTGTTTCGGCTCTCTATCAGATAGCTCCCTATGTATTTAAGGATCTTGCTCCCGTTGTTCTCAACGGCTCCGTTAAGATGCTTCTTGCACAGTGGTTCGGCGCTGAAAAGACCGAGCTCTTCGGCGGCAAGGCTTCAGAGGCCAACGCTGTTCTCGCTAAGCTTCCGTCAGATGTAAAGGCATTCTATTCTAAGGCTGCCGGCACATACAACTGGGAGTGGTCGGACTTCACAATAGGCTCCGACGGCAACGGCTATTATCGCCTTGTCAGCAAAGACGGTCTCACCGAGACCTGGCTCAAGTTTGATATGTCCACCGCTAATTCGTTCGCTAAGCTCATTAACTGGAACTACACCATCTCCGGTGATTTCGTTGACGAGTTTATGCCCACAGCTGCAAACGACGGCTCCGTTACTGCTTCGGCAGCGGGTTATACCACCGTTCTTGCGTCGCTCAACGATTTTGTCGGCAAGGCAATCGACACAATGCTTTCGGATACTGCAAAGGCTGCAATCAATTGGACAAAGGGCGATAATACAAAGCTCATTCCCAATCTTCGCAAGGCTCTTCAGTATGTAGCAGCTTATAACCCCGAGTATCTCTTCGGTACCGGCTATGAGACTGTTTATGCAGGCTACTATGACACAGTTGTAGATAAGTCCGCTTCCGATCAGGATGTTGTTACCGCTCTCGGCGCAATCGGCGTTAAGGCTCTTATGCCTCAGATAATTCTCCCGTCGGCTGCCGAGCTCAAGGGACAGAACGTAACCGCTCTTCTCGCTTGCGTAATTCGTGAGCTTGCAACTCAGTTCGTTCCGACTTACAACTATGACGCACTTATTTATGCCGATTACAACTCGAAGACCCTCGTAAAGGGTAAGGACAGCGGCTATTGGCTCGATGTTATCTTTACCATGGGCACCGACATCGGTATGAAGTATCTCTCCAAGCTTGCCGACCTCGGCTCCGATAAGGCTGGCGGCTACAGCGTTGCAGCCTCCAAGACTTATAAGCTTGCAGACTTCGAAAAGAACACACGCGCTTGGGAAGACACCATTGACTGGATAATCGACTGGGCTCTCACCTCTGACAACGAGTGGTGCTGGAAGTTCCAGAAGCTCATCAACACCGACGGCCTTGACCTCGACCTTGCTACCGCACAGGATCCGTGGGTTAAGCTCGACAAGATCATCCGCGACGTTCTTCCTGTTGAGAAGATAATCAACGAAACCGCTACTGACGGTAAGACCTTCCTTGAGACTGTTCTCAGAGAAGACATTATCGACAGACTTCTCAACCTTGACGTAAGCAAGCTCCTCGGTACAAACAGCGTTACGGGCATACTCAATATTCCTGCTAACAGCACTCTCAGAACCGAGGCTATGTATCCCGCAGTATTCAGAATCGTAAGAGAACTCCTTAACAAGGTTCTCGGTAAGGTATGCGGCAACACCGCTCTTATCGCCGATTCTTACAATTCAATTGACGCTATTCTTCAGAAGGACGCTATTGCAGACCTCGCAGAGAAATTGATTTTAGGTATTGCCTATGCCGTTAAATCAGGCGGTCTTCTTGACGTAGCTCTTCCGTTCGTAAACTTCTTCCTCGGCTGGACTACTAACGCTCAGTCCTATGCTGAGCCTAAGCTTACAATAGATAAGGGTACACTTAACTATGTACAGCTTACAAACGGCCAGATGAATACTACTCTTAAGGTAACAAACGCATCTGCAGGTATGCTCTTAAAGCACGGCGATACATATGATCATCCTTACGTGCTCACTCTTAAGTCTGTTACCGTTAACGGCACCGAAATGCTCAAAAGCGGCGAAAAGAAACTTTCACCGTATGAGAGCACCGATGTTACTCTTAACGCGGCAGTTCCCACAGACAGCCTTGTAAAGGTAACCGCTGTTTACAGCTTCACCTTCAAGGACGGTACTGCTTACAACGGCGACATTACTTCCACTACCTTTGAGTATGCAACCAACGATGCTACAGATGTCGGCACCGCTTGGTCTAAGGAAGATAAGAAGACAAGCATATATGATGTAGTTAAGATGAAGGGTGAAACCACCACAGATTACCTTGTAACAAATGCATCGGCTCTTGTTTCTGCTATTTCAAACATTGCCGTAACTTGGACCAACCAGAGAGATACTGATTGTAAGTTCACCAATGGTTCTATTTCCGGCTTTGATTCGAGCATCTTTGAGTCATCGGGCCAGGCAGAAGCACTTGTATCTAATAGTTTCAACTTCCCCAAGGAGAGCTCAATCTCCGTCAATCCGTTAAGAGTTAAATCCGATGTGGATGTAGAGACTGTTCCTTCAGCTTCTTCATTTGCTCTCGGTAACAGCTCGGTAACTGTTTACGGTAAATACAGAAGACAAGATGGTACTCTTACCATGACTGCCCCGTTCGGCACACTCTACTATTACAACGGCACCAATATTAAGAAGGTCGTTGACAGCGAGTTCAAGGCTAACCGTGATTCTTCTAAGTATCCGGCAGAGGCTTGGAACACTTACTGGACAGCTCTTACCGCTGCCGCTAAGCTTGTTTACGGCCCGTTCAGGAAGGCTAACCTCGGCAATTACAGTGACGACAATCTCACTGCAGCCATAACCGCTCTTGAAACCGCCGTTAAGGCTCTTGATACAGCAAACACAACACCTACAAGCGGTTCAGCAACCGTTACACCGGCTCCCATTGAGGCTGCTCTTAAGGCTGCCGGCGACATCAACTATCAGAACTTCGACCTCTATGCTTATTGGGCTTACGAAAAGGCAATGAAAGCCGGCAACGCTATCATTGACGCTTACAAGGGCCCCGTAGCTCCCGAAAAGTACATTGACGGCAGCTCACTTTCAGAGGCTGAAATTACTGCTATTGCCAACAAGGCAAACGCTACATATAAGAGTGCTATCGTAGCTTCCATGAAGGCTCCTTCAATCGAAGCTCAGAACGCTTATATGGATGCCGTAAAGGCTTACAAGGCTCCCAGTTATTCGGAACTTGAAGTCCTTAACAGCGCTAAGAACATTGCTTGGTATGCAAGCTTCCTTAAAGGCGCTGCGGTTACAACTCAGAAGCAGTTCCTTGATAAGGAAATCAAAGCCGCTAAGGCTCAGGGCTACAAAGAGGCTGATTACACAGCAGGCTCTTATGCAAGATACACCAAGGCTCTTGCAGCTGCCGAGGCATTAAATGCCAACGCTAAGGCTCTTCAGTCCGAGGTATTCGATGTTAAGTATGAGCTTGAAATCGCTCAGCGCGCTCTTATGCCGAAATCGGCTTCTGCTCTCGAGGCAGGTGCTTACACCGAGCTTGAGGCAGTTATAGCTCAGGCTAAGTCAATATTCACTGTCAACAGTGCATATACATTTGACGCATCAAAAGCTGACGGCCTCACAGAGACCGAAGCTTATGCTAAGCTCGTTTCCGTACTCGGTTATGAGTACACCGATGAGAAGGGCAACACAGCAAACCTTTACAGCGGCTCCGCTGAAAACTATGCTGCAAATGACCGCTTCTATTCAAATGTTGTAGCAGCTCAGATTGACGCTGTTGTCACAAACCTCAAGAATGCTATGGCTCCGTTCGTATGCAAGTACGTAGCAGTTCCCACCACAGCGGGTTCAAATGAGGGCGTTTCCGTAACAGAGAGTGCTTCTCTCATCACCGGCGTAACACCCGGCTCGCTTGCTACTGCCGACGACGTACTCGCAAGAGTAACGGCTAAGGATTCTTCGGCTACAACTCTTAATGTTGCCGCTAACGCTGCAGGCCTTTATGGTACAGGCGCTACCGCAACACTCAGCCTCAAGTCGAGCGGTGCTCCGGTTGCTATCTACACAGTCGTTATCTACGGCGATGTAAACGGCGACGGTGTTGTTGACGGATTCGATGCTTCCTACATGGACCTCGCAATCAACAACAGAGCTGCTCTCACAGGCGCTTATAAGACTGCAGGCGGCCTTGCTACCGGTAAGGTTGACCTCGCTAACTACGGCCTTGTAGTTGACGCTGCTTACGGCGGAACTGCAATCGCTCAGAAGTAATTTCCTTTAATTACTTAAGTTAAAACCCGGTGGGGGAGTTTTCTCCCCCACAAGGGCATATGTAATGGGATATTCTTAAAAAGATTAGAGCATATACTTTAAAAGTGCGGCGGAATAGTTTTGTGAAAAAACGGTACAAAGCTTGTAAGCCCGCGAGGAAATAACTTTATTTGTGATAGCGTAAGGTATATTTTCTTTCGGTGTGCTATTTTTATTCACAAATTATTGACATTGTGCTCTCAAAAGTGTATATTTAATATTGATTAAGAATAGAAGGAGGCAAAAAATGACCAAGGCAAAAAAGGCTATTAGCCTTATTGTATCTGTTGTTATGCTCCTTGGCGTGCTTGCAGTCGGCGTTTTCGCAAATGATAATACCAGTGTCGCAGAAAACGGCACTATCGCTTTATCGTTTGACAAGGCGTCATATAGCGCAGGCGATACGGTCAAGGTTACCGTAAAATTAACCACAGATTATTATGCTGCAACGGTTTCTGTTCCTGTTCAGTATGACAGCAGTGCTGTTAAGTTTGTAAGCGGCACAACCGCTTCAACGCTGTTCGGTGCAGGCGATGCAACAAAGACGGTCGTAAATGATGCTGCTGCGGGCGGCAAGACTTATGTCTATGTCGGCGTATTACCGCAGGCTGGCAGCGGAGCTGTTGCTCAGAAGGCAAACGGCGTCGTACTTTCGACCCTCACCTTTACCGCTTCTAAGGCCATTTCCGATACTGCGGCCGCTTTCGGTGTGCTTAACGATCAGAAAACAATGACCAATCTCAGCGGTAATCTCTATGTAGGTTCCTACAAGACCTCTGATGTAGCCTCAACGGCTTATACCACAGGGCAGAAACTTACTTTCCCGGTAATGAAGGCTGCTGCTGCAGCTGATCCGGAACTTATCCTTACCGAAGAAGGCAACGGTGCGGTTATCAGAACCGACCTTTGCACTGGCTCGGGCGACTATGCCGGCTGTGTATTCGGTATCGATACCCTTAATGGCGAAAACATTGAGGATTTTGTTACTACAAAAGCAGGTTCTATTGAAGTAGTTGCCAACGATCAGGGTAATATAACTACCGGGGCTACCATCCTTCTTAAAGATGACAGCGGTAAAGTAGTTGCAACATATGTATTCATTTACTTCGGCGATGTAAACGGCGACGGCGCAGTTAACATTACTGACTCTTCTGACATTGAAGCGCATGACCAGTGGGTAAAAACGATCCCTGAAGATACAGCGGCTTACTATTCCTGCGATGTAAATGCTGATGCTGCTGTGAATATTACTGACTCTAGTGATATTGAGGCACATGATCAGTGGGTAAAAGAGCTTAGATCTCAAAAGGAAATAGCTGCTGATTTTAATAAAGCATGGTAACATCATAATTCTAAGAAACAATATTTTACAAATAGGAGACTAAAATATGCTTAAGATAAATAAGATTTTAAGTGTGGCTCTTGTTGTGTTAATGCTTTTGTCTACTATTGCTATTGGTGTTTATGCAGTTCCGGCAGAGGGCACCGATGTAGGATTAGTTCTCGTTTCCGATAAAACAGAAGCGGAAATTGTTCCAGGAGCAAAGGTGACTGTTACTTTTTATTTTAATTTGAATGATTACAGCCAAAAAATGAGCGACTTTAAGGTTGCTTTGCTTTACGATTCAAATGTTTACACTCCTGACACAACAAGCCGTGTATTTCTTGGTGACTTGGCGGAATATGCTAAAGTATCTGTGACACCAAAAATTAACGCGAATTACGGAAAGTTTGTAATGAACGGTTCTTCAATGAGTGCGGCAGATAAAAAGTTATATAATAATTCAGTAATGTTTACTGTTACCGCTGACGCTACAAACCATAGCGTCACAGCAGCTGATGGTTATACTGTAACTGAAGGCGAAAATGGTCTTTCAATCGCTGAGGCTACTATGGTGTTTAATGTAACAGGCGATGAGGCTGCGCTTAAAGCAGGTAACAAAAATATTACAATCTGCGACACTTATAATAAAAACCAACAGTTTATTGAGTATACAAATGGCGAAAAGCCAGGTTACTTTACTAAATATGATGTAAGTAGAGCTAACATCATGGCTAACATGCCGTCAGCTCCGTCTTATGCTGTAGCTAAGTATAAGACTCAGGTTAAGTTCACAGGCGATAAGACAACTGCTCCGGATGATCTCTTCCAGTTCAGACTTACTTCGGTTATCACAGCTGCTGACTTCGCTGCTATGAACTCAAACGGCAATACAATTAAGAGCGTTGGCTTCATTGCTGCCAACACAGGCGCTGCCGATGCAGCTGATGCTAAGGCAGCAGTTGAAAAGGGCACCGCACTTCCGTCAGCTTGGAAGACTGCTTCTACCGACTATGTAAGTCAGGCAGACGCTTCTTCCGATGCATACTTCGGCGCAATCGTCAAGAATATCTCTCATGCTTCTCAGGCAACTGATATTGACTGCATCGCTTATGTATGCTACAATGACGGTACTGCCGATCATTATGTTTGGTATTCCGCAGCTGTAACTGCTAAAGTTGCTTCAGGATATGATGCTGCTGTTGCTGCTTGGAAAGCTCAGTAATTGAATTTTGCCAAGAAACCACAGCGAAACTTTACTATCGGTTCGGCTGTTCAAAACTGAATATTCCGTTCCGACATTAAATTTTATTATTATATCTTGAAAGGAGATTAAATCTCAATGAAACAGGTTTATCAAACACCGGATTTCGATGTTTCTGCATACGAGCTTGATGATATCATCACAATCTCCATAGGCACCGGCCCCGTAGAGGGCGGCGACTCGGGTTGGGTTGAGATCTGACGCTCACGTAGCAATCGATCCGATTTATTAACAATCATAAGCAGAGCAAGGTTCGCCTTGCTCTGTTTTTTTGTGCCCTGTTTTGCATTTTGTGCACCATTCCGTTTCTGTACCCCATTCTGATATCGTGTGCCTATTCTGTTTTTGTACTTAATTTAGGTGCTGTATGCCTATTCTTTTTTTGTGTGTCATATGAGGAGCTTTCCACACACCCCTGCACGCCCTTTTCACTATTCGTTTTCTACTTCCGTTTTCGTCTTTTTACTTTTCAGCCTCCCTTGCAGAAAGCAAGCCTCGCCAAAGCAGTTTGGAAGCTTTTTGCCTCCCTTGTAAAGGGAGGTGGGTTGCCGAAGGCAACTCGGAGGGATTCTGCGGAGTTATATGGAATTTAAATAGAAAGCAAATTACTTTTTAATCCCTCAGTCTGTTCGCGTTGCTCACAGCTAGCTCCCTTTACAAGGGAGCCTGAATAATCCCTCAGTCCGCTCGTGGACTCGCGTCTAGCTCCTGACGGGAGCCCGTCCCCTTTGTCACTACGTGACATTTCCCCACACCGTGGGGAATCACCCTTTACAAGGGAGCCTGAATAATCCCTCAGTCTGTTCGCGTTGCTCGCAGACAGCTCCTGACGGGAGAGAGTCCCCTTTGTCACTTCGTGACATTTCCCCACACCGTGGGGAATCACCCTTTACA
>OLZR01001177.1_pt1 | contig 10753 bp, 10 predicted proteins | sample 1644421 | NCBI WGS metagenome assembly OLZR01 (sample SAMEA103958132, study PRJEB25191) | human gut metagenome | biome: human-associated habitat [ENVO:00009003]; feature: intestine environment [ENVO:2100002]; material: feces | place: Germany | collected 2013/2015 | reverse complement strand
AACTGACTCTTAATCAGTGGGTCCTGGGTTCGAGTCCCCGATGGTGCACCAAAAATAGCCTTACGGAAACGTAAGGCTATTTTCATAATGATTGGCGCTTTGTGTGAGTGCTTTCGTTTTGCCGCTGACTTCAACCCAAGTCAGCGGCTCTTTTTGTTTTGTAGGAGAAATTCAAGAACTTTTAGTGTAAGAGAAACGGTGGCATATATGCAGCTGCCAATAAAAGTAAGCAGCAAAATTATTTCCTGAAAACTCAAGCGTTCACCTCCCTCATAATTTGGAGGCGACAATCAAGAGTAAATTATATCAGAAGGGGAGAGGACTGTCAAAATAAGCTCTCCAAATCCTTAATGGCGGTTTGTTGGTACAATACCAATGAACCGCTTTTTTCATGCAAAAATTCCGGAAGCCCCAAAAGGCAACCGTTTATTATAGATTGTAGAATACAAAAAATGGAGGTATTTCCCATGAGCATCATTATCGGCATCGACCACGGCTACTACGCCATCAAAACAGCGCATTGTTCATTTCCGGCTGGACTTACCAGCTACGGAGAACACGAACCCTACACCCGCCAAGGACTCTTAGAGTTTGGCGGGTGCTTTTTTGTTTGTGGCTCCGGGCGGCAGCCTATCCAGCGGGACAAGACCATAAACGACAACTACTACCTGCTGACGCTGGCAGCGATTGCAAAAGAAATCCGGCAGCGCGGCTTGCCGCCCGAATGCTCGGTGCGCATTGCGGCGGGTCTGCCGCTGACCAGTTTCGGACGCGACAAACCCAAGTTCAATGATTATCTGCTGCGAAGCAAGCAGCCTGTGAACTACAAGTTCGAGGGTGTGGAGTACAGCATCACTATCGAAGAAGTTGCCATCTTCCCCCAAGGCTACGCCGCCCTCATGACCGAAACCGGGCTGTTGCAGGACGAACCGTCCATGCTCCTCATGGATTTGGGCGGCTGGACAGTGGACCTTATGCGCATCGACAACGCCATCCCTGCGGCTGACACTGCGCACAGCTTGGAACTCGGCATGATCCGCTGCGTGGATGACATCCGGGAACAGGTGCGGCGCGAAACCGGGCTGTCCCTCACGGATGCCCAAATCGAAAATATGCTGGCAGGTCAGCCCTGCACGGTCAGCGATACGGTGCGCGACATTGTGAACAAACAAGGTCGCAAGTACACAGAGCATCTTCTGTCTGCCACGATGGAAGCGGGATTCGATTTGCACGCCATCCCCGCCGTGTTGCTGGGCGGCGGCGCATCGGTGGTGAGCCGCCACCTCAGCCCCAAAGACGGGCTTTGTAAGACGATTTTCCTGCTGGACGACAAGGTGAACGCCGTCGGGTTCGAGCGCGCGTTGACCGCCGTGTCGCGCCGTAAAGGCGAGGCATGAAACGCCCACAGTACGTTTTCCGTCCGAACCTTAGCGACCCGCAGCACCGCCGCGCATGGGCGTTGCTGCAGCAGGTGCCGCCTGCCAAACGCAAAGAGTTTCTGGTGCAGAGTATCCTTGCGGCAGAACAGACGGATAGGCTGGAGAAAAGCATCCGCAAGGTGGTGCGGGAGGAATTGCAGGCAGTCAACATAACCAACGCTGTTCCAAGCCCACCGCCAGCGAATGCTATACCAGACTCTGCGCTCGATTTCCTGAATTCACTGTAGGGGGTGATTCCAATGTTTTAATAATAGGTAGAAAAGCAGAAGGAAAAAGGAGGTTTATACATTATGAACGGTAAAAAAATCTTGTTTGGTGCAGCCTGTGACGGGCTGCTTTTGTTTTTGATGAGGGGCGCCTATTAAGCCCCTTCGCAGATGCGGCAAACATCCCCATCGGGAGTTGTGCCCTTGATCAAGTTCGTAGATATGTTCTCCGGCATCGGCGGTTTCCGCGAAGGACTGACCCGTGCCGGAGGATTTGAATGCGTAGGGCACTGCGAAATCGACAAATACGCCAACCGCAGTTACAACGCCCTGTTTGACACGAAGGGAGAGTGGTTCATTGAAGATGCCCGAAAAGCCGACCCCAGCACCATGCCCGATTTCCAGTTGCTCTGCGGCGGATTTCCTTGCCAGACTTATCCCGAATAAAATAAGAAGCCCGAAGCCCAGCCGGGAATCCTTGCAGCGCAAGGATTTCTGCATAAAAACTTCGGGATAATATTTTCACTTGTATTGTTGTTTGCCTCTTAATTTAAGCATCATCTCCTCGTCATCTGTATTCCAGAGTGCGTCCGGAATCGTATCGTTTAGCTTGTTTGCTGCTTGCTGAATGGCTTTCCGTTTCATTTCTGTATCAGCATGGACATAAATTTTTGTTGTTTCAATCTGCGCATGGCCGAGGAATTCGGATACCATAGCCAATGGAACACCGTCTTGGTATAGGTGCATTGCCCGTGTGTGCCGCAGCATGTGGGGATGTACCCGTTCCGGAATGGATGTGCAGACGTGCCGTGCAGATTCTCCATATTTCTTTACAAATGCCGCAACCGTATCAGGAGACATCGGCCTTTGAGGGCCACCATAAGCATAGAACACATAGTCGTCTCGTTTTCTATTTTCTGCCGGATGGAATTTTTTCAGGTAACTGCGAAGGTGCTCCGCTGTTTTCGGCAAAATAGGAACAACCCGTGTCTTGTTTCCCTTACCTGTGAAATAGACACACGGTGAGGTTCTGTGCAGCACTAAATCCTGTATCCTTAAATCCAACATTTCCTGACACCGAGCAGCTGTATCGTACATTAAAACCAGAAACACCATATTCCGGAATCCTGTACGCTTTTTGCAGTTCGGCTGCGCGAGGAAAATAGAAAGTTCTTCTTTTGTGAGATAGCCAACCAAAGCAGGCGGTGGTTTTCGGTATCGAATTCTCTCCACGTCGGCCTGTATTGCAATTACGCGCAGATCTACAATGCCGCCATACCGCACAAAAGAGCGTATTGCGGCAAGCCTTTGCAGCTGTGTTTGTCTACTGCAGTTCCTGACTTTCTCCAACCAGTCCACGAATTCCTGTATGTTTTGGCGGGTGAAATGGCTCCAGTTTACTCGTTGTCTGGGAATATCTTTTGTGCCTTCCAAAAACGTAAAAAGCAGATTCAGAGCATCCTCATAGGATTTTACCGTATTAGAACTGCAGCTTCGGTTTTTCACAAGATAAACATTCAGAAACGAACTTACAACCGTAAAAAACTGAGCATCCTTAACCTTTATCATGCACCTCCGGAAGCAATTTTTCCCATGCAGTACGGTCTACTGTTCCAACACGCTCATAAAAATCAGGAACCATGTGGACATAGTAAAGCGTATCTTCATAACGGGCGTGTCCCATGTATGCGGAGAGAAACGGCAGCATTGCATCAATATCACGGCCTTCTCGCATCCAACGACAGATACATTCCGTTGCAAAAGTATGTCTGAAATCGTAAACCCTAGGTTTAGGTCCCTCAAACGCAGTAATTCCGGCCATACTGAAGCATCTCCAAAACATTTCTTCTGTCCAACGCTTCGTATACGGCCCATCCCCATCGTATCTCGGAAAAAAGTAATCGCTGTCCGGGTAAATTTCTGAAATCAGGGTGGAATAGCTTCTCATAATCTGAAGCAAATCATCTGCAACCGCAACGACACGGTCCTTGTGCCCTTTGGATTCCACAACGTAGACAGAACCGCGAACCAAGTCCACATTTTCCTTCTTGAGCAGTCTCGCTTCTGCGGGCCGCAATCCGCAGCAATACAGCAATCTGTAAAATACCGGGATAACAAGATGTCTGGCCGGAGCTTTCCCGTGAGGCCGAAAGCTGTCAGCACCGTGGAAGAACGCTTTTATCTCCGCTTCATTGAAGATATGTGGAACATACCTGGGGCCTTTGCTGGTCATGGATATGGGAATCATATATGCTTCTGTTCCAACAGCCCGAAGATACTTTGCAAACTCCCGTATGACCATAATACGATTTCGGTGGCCTGCTGTGTTTTCCGTATCTCGTTTCTCCAGCCATGCAAGTGCGAGTTCACAATCCAGACAATCTTTTTCAGGGAACCTTTCTACACAGAAATCGTCAAACCTCCCTAGAATACGGATACTCTCATTGTAAGGAAAACCAAGACTGTTCTTGTAGCCTACAAAGGCGCGAATCTGTTCTCCAAAACGGCTTTTCAAAGATGGTCTTGTCATAACAAGGCCTCCTGTGCAATGGGAATTGCAGAAATAGTACCTGCGCACACTTTTAATTTCTCTAGGGATGACGCGGTATATTGGCGCAAGGACACAGACGACGAGTGTCCTAGAATATCGCAGATTAGTGGCGCAGGAATATTTGCTTCCAGCAATTGTCTTCCCATTCCTCGCCGGAAAGCATGCGGCCCATTCATCTTCCGGTCCTTTCCCAATGCAATGTGTGCATATTTTGCAATCACCGTCCACATACTTCCAATCTTTGTATAGGGGCGCAGTACCCGCAAAAATATATACTCAGATTTGCACTTGGGCCGGGCATGGAGAATGTAATCGGCAATCGCATTTCCAGTTTTTGTATCAAGCGGTAAGGATACAGGGATGTTTGTTTTCTCTTGTACCAGACGCAGTTCGCAGGCATCCCAGTCAATACTGTCAAACTTCAGGTTTACAATGTCACAGCCGCGTAAGCCAGTTGTGTACGCAAGCATAATCATTGCATAATCTCGCATCCCCATTGTGCTGCTGCGATTTATTGCAGAGAAAATCTTTTGGGCATCTTCGTGAGTGTATCCTACATAAACACGCCGACGTTTTGCAGCAGAAAATACAAGCGCTGGTGAGATATCGGGCAGCTCAGGATGTTTTTCGGCCATGAATCGCGCAAAGGAACGCATACTTCCGGTTAAATTAAATATACCAAGAGGAAATGTTTCTGAAATCTTTGCCAGACATCTGGTGACATCTGGCAAGGTGATCTCAGCATAGCGGTATATCCCCAAAGTGGCCATGGTACGGAAAAACGTCCGAACCGATGAAAGATAAAACTGGCGGGAGCCTTCTTTCAAATAGTTTTCATTGTCCATGTACAGTTGGTATTGCGAGAGCAGATTTTCAAACTCTGGCGGAGCGCAGGCAAAATTATATTTTCTTAACTTCTGCTGAGACACCTGTCCGGTCGAGAGATATTCCTCGATCCAATGGGCAGCTTTGCGCATCGTCTGAAAGGATGCCTTTTGTATTGCTCCGTTCACAAAATTTTCTTGGACCGTTTTTACGAAAAGGGCAAGCGTTTCTGGAGAGTAGGACTCTTCACCGCGAGAAATGAAGAAGTTCAAGATAGCACCAAATCCACAATAGATATAATTGGTCTTTGTCTTATCGGATAGTTCCAACTGCATGACGGCATCTCTGGTTCTACAGATAATGTCTATTACCTTCATGGAATTGCTCGGATTGCAGGAAATGGCTTGAAACAATGGGTTGTGTTCAGTCTCCCAAGGCCGTATAGGTTCATCCTGAATTTTTCCATACTCCGCCATTTGGTCGAGATAAACTGCGGCACGCCGAGTTATGCCCCACTGGTAGTGCGGCAATGTTCCGGATTCCTGTTTAGCACGTTCCTGCCAGACAAAATTTTGAACCGTCTCTTTGGAATACAATATCTGACCTTTGCCCAAACAATGCTTTACAATCCGTCGAGTTCCATACCTCTCAAACTCATGTACCGTTTTGGCCTTGAGGCCGCGTCCGCTTAAGGCATCTAATACACGCGCAGAAAGGACTGTGATTTCAATTTTGTTCACACTAATACACCTCACAATGTTGATTCGGATTACAATCCGTAGCAACATTATAGCAGGTGCTATCTTCAAAATATTATCCCGAAGTTTTTATGCAGAAATCCTTGCGCTGCAAGGATTCCCGGCTGGGCTTCGGGCTTCTTATTTTATTCGGGATAAGTCTGGTTATTCCGAAATTCAGGATAATCAGCCTTTCAGCATTGCAGGATCTCGAAAAGGATTCGGAGATCCACGCGGCACTCTCTTCTTTGAACTGGCCCGCCTGGCTGAAGCCCGGAAGCCTTCGTATCTGCTGTTTGAAAATGTACCTTATGCACTTCTGCACATAAGGTACATTATGAGTTGTAAGCAATTATGTAAAGTCTCCTTTCGTAAATGATGTAGATACGTTTCAAATTTGTGTTTCGCTGTGCATAATTTTCCTTTATACTTTGGTTATCACAGATATAAAGGAGGCCAACTATGCCAAGTCAAAAGAGTATCCCTATCTCAGAATTAATCACTACAGCAAATTCAGAATTATTGCGACTAGATTTCAAGCGTAGTACATTACAAATTTACTGTGCTGAATTCAGAAAGTTTTCAGATTACTACAGCAATGAGAAAATTCAGGACTATACTGCAACGACTGGACGGGAATATTTTCAATCCATCTATGGCGTAAATATTGCAAGTCCACGACTCCAGCTAACAAAGTCGCAATCTGCCACGCGCAGAGCGATCCGCCTTTTAGACGACATCTTCCAGTTCGGATACGCACTTAGATATTGCCACCGCAGTTATACAGTCAATCCAGAGTATGACATTTTGCTGGAGAGCTATCTTATGAAGTGCAGAAAGAAGCATAATTCACAGGGAACACTACGCACAAAGCAGATGAAGCTATGCCAATTTTTTGAGTATATAGAGGGCCGCAACATTCAGCTTGCATGTTTGACATCTGCAGATCTCTCGAATTTTATGACTACTCTTTGCCGTTGTCGTCGGCCAACACTTTACACGACTGCCAGTGTGCTGAAAGACTTTTTGCGCTATCTTTATGAGTCAGAGCAGTTCACAAAGGATTTATCTGCAGATGTTCCCAAACCTAAGATTTACACAGATGAGGACATTCCTGAAACATGGGCTCCCGCAGAAGTAAAGCAACTGCTATCTGCTGTTGACAGGAGTAATCCAACTGGAAAAAGAGACTATGCTATGTTTCTTCTTGCGATCCTGCTGGGGATGCGGGCGGGCGATATTTGTAACCTGAGATTCAAAAACTTGGATTGGAACCAAAAGCTGATTACTTACACGCAGCAAAAATCCGGAAAAGTCAGTGCTTTGCCGTTGCTGCCTGTGATTGGAGAAGCAATTATTGACTATTTAAGAAACGGTCGGCTTGATTCCAATTGTGACAATGTCTTTATTCGGCACCTTCATCCCTATGGTGGATTCCAGTCCAGCGCTGCCGTATCTTCTGCGCTTAAGAAATACATTACATACGCAGGTCTGACAAGAAAAAATCGAAAAGCGATCCATTCGCTGCGACGTACCCTTGCAAGTACACTCTTGATGGACGGCACACCACTGTTGACGATTTCTAATATTCTCGGCCATTCCAGTCCCAAAACAACCACAGGCTACACAAAAGTAAATCTTCCCGCCCTGCGCAAATGCGCATTATCTTATGGAAAGTGGGAGGCTTCTGCATGACTGCTAAGATGCTACTGGAACAGTATATGGCAGAGCGCCATGCGCTTGGGTTTGTGTCAAAAACCGACGAAGGATGCATTCGGCGTTTCCTGCGTGATTACAAGGAACCAGAAGATGGAAAAATTGTTTTCTCTAAGGAGTACGTCCTTGAGCATATTGGAACGGGCTTAAACCAAAAGGCAAACACTGTACTCCGAGATGTCAGCGCAATAAATGGATTCTTGAATTTTGTAATTCGAAAAGGTTTTACCGCATACAAAATTCCGCCCAAGTCTATGCCCAAAGAAGTGCGCAATTTCAGGGCCTATATATTTACTGACACTGAAATTGAAAAGATGTTGGATTCTGCAGACCATTTTCCTGTATGCATGCAAAACCCAGTAAAAAAGTACCAGATTCCAGTAATGTTCCGCATGCTGTTTAATTGCGGACTGCGTACCTCTGAACTGTTGAATCTGCGCGTCTGTGATGTAGACTTTACTGAAAAAGTTCTTGCAATTCGTGACACAAAATTTCACAAAAGCCGTCTGGTGCCTTTTACGGATGCCGTTGCAATTCCGCTGGCTAACTATTTAGAATTGTTTCCGCCTGCCTCAAATGAAGCAATCCTTTTTGCCAGTTGCTGTTCTCGCAGTAAAGGAGAACAGTATGGAGCCTCTTGGATACACACACAATTCCGGATACTTTTAAGAATGTCCGAGATTCCTTACGGAGGGCCAGATAGAGGGCCTCGGCCACATGATATGCGCCATACATTTGCTGTTCATTGCCTAAATAGCTGGGTTCTTGCAGGCGAAGATTTGACGGCAGGGCTTCCCGTTCTTTCAACTTATTTGGGACACAACGACCTATCCGGAACGCAGCGATATCTCCAGTTGACTGCACAAATGTATCCGGATATTACACAAAAATTGGAAAAACAATTCGGTGAGTTGATTCCAACAATGGAGGTGCCAAGATGAAGTCGCTTGATTTCGCACTACTTTTGTCGAAGTATCTTACACAATATTTGCCTGCACAGCGAAACTTGAGCAGCAACACAATCTGTTCCTACCGAGACACATTTAAATTGCTGCTGATATTTTGTCGCGATATACAGGGGTTCAATATTGCAAAATTACCAATGACTCAGCTAGATAGAAAATGTATTGAGGACTTTATTTTGTGGCTTAGGAACATCCGAAAATCTTCGCCTTCCACATGTAACCAACGGCTTTGCGCAATCCATGCATTCTTTGACTATGTTATGGTCGAAGAGCCACAGTTTATGGAACAGTGCATTCAGATACACAATATTCCCAAAATGGTTTCGTCCGCTCCTCCCGCAAAATACCTTACACCCGATGCATTACGCTGTTTGTTGGCTACCCCCGACATTACAACGCCAAAGGGACGCCGACACCTTGTTCTTCTTACGGTTTTATACGACACGGCAGCACGTGTAAGTGAATTAGCCGATATTCGTATGCGTGATGTTAGACTTGATTCGCCTGCAGCAATTACCTTACATGGCAAGGGAGGAAAGGTTCGCACTGTTCCGCTGATGAAGCAAACAGTAGAATTGCTGCAAAGCTACTTTACGGAAAATGGTATTACGCCCCAAAAAAGTCCGGACATGCCACTGTTTTGGAGTGGGAATTACCGCAAGCTGACGCGCTCTGGAATTACATATATTGTCCAGAAGTATGCAGCTGCGGCACAGGCAATCTCAACTGATATTCCTGCCACTATATCTCCACATGTGTTCCGGCACACAAAAGCCATGCATTTAGTTCAAGCAAATGTAAACACTGTTTATATTAAAGATTATCTCGGCCACGCAGATATTTCCACAACAGAGATATATGCCCGTGCAGACAACGAAGCAAAACATGCGGCACTGGAAAAAGCCTCTCTATGCTTGGAATTACCTTGCGCTTCGAATTGGGAGCAGGACGCTGATCTTATTGCATGGCTTTCATCTCTTGGCTAAAAGAAACATATTATGCACAGTGGAGCAAAGCAAAAGCAGCCTTGCTCCGCTGTTTTTAGGAGGTGCTATACATATTTGATTTGTGTACATAATGTACCCGGCCTGTTATCTCATGACGGAGGGCGGACATTTGCGACGATCCTTAACACGCTGGACCGACTGGGGTATGGCGTGGAATGGCAATGTCTTAACAGCAAAGATTTCGGCGTTCCCCAGTCAAGAAACCGCGTGTACATTGTCGGATATCTTGATGAGCGATGTCGAGGAAAAGTATTCCCTTTCACCGAAACAGCAGGAAGTTCTCTTATTCAAACCCACGGCGGCCACCAAGGGGAGCGCGTCTACTCCCCCGAAGGACTAAGCTGTACGCTGGCTGCCAATCCGGGTGGCTTCGGTGGCAAAACCGGGCTGTATGAGGTGAGCGTACCAATCAAGTGCGCCACAAAAACCGGTTACAAGTTGGCACAGGTCGGTGACAGCATCGACCTGAGTTACGCCACAGTCAACAGTCGGCGCGGACGGGTTGGTAAAGAGATTGCGCATACACTTACAACGGGCTGCCAACAAGGCACTGTTGAAGTTCGCCCGGTCAAAAATCCCATCAAGTCCGACCTCGCCCGCAACACCGAACGCACCGGTAAGCCTGGCGCACCCATGCATACACTTACCACAAAAGACCGTCACGGCGTTCTGTGCGAGGGGCGCATCCGCCGCCTGACACCGCGCGAATGTCTGCGGCTGCAGGGTTGGGCAGATGACCGCATCGACACGGTGCTTGCCATCCAGAGCGATAATCAAGCCTACAAGCAGGCGGGCAACGGCGTGACGGTCCATGTGGTGGAAGCCATCGGCCGCCGCATTGCCGCCATGGACACGGAACTGCGGGGTGAGGCTCTTGCCCCTTGATTTCCGCGACCAGTATTTTGGCTGTGAAATCGAACTGACCGGGATAAACCGCGCCACGGCAGCTCAAACGCTGGCCGACTTATTTGGCACCCGCGCCGAGCATTCCGGCGATGGCTACGATGCCTACCGCGTCAAAGATTTGGACGGTAAAGAGTGGAAAATCGTTCGGGACGGCAGCATCCATTCCGAATGCCGTAGGCGGTCTGTTCTTATTGGGGAGACCTACAAGGTCGAATTGAACTCTCCGAAACTCGAATACGGCGAGATGGAAAAGCTGCAGGAGGTTGTCCGCGCACTGCGCCGCGCAGGCGGCATCGTAAACGACAGCTGCGGAATGCACGTCCATGTGGATGCCAGTAAACACACGCCGCAGAGCCTCAAAAATGTGCTGTCCATCATGTATTCCAAAGAGGATATTTTGT
>OLZR01001171.1_pt1 | contig 10787 bp, 8 predicted proteins | sample 1644421 | NCBI WGS metagenome assembly OLZR01 (sample SAMEA103958132, study PRJEB25191) | human gut metagenome | biome: human-associated habitat [ENVO:00009003]; feature: intestine environment [ENVO:2100002]; material: feces | place: Germany | collected 2013/2015 | reverse complement strand
CGTCATCGACACCCAGCGCACCATCGGAGCCGATATCATGATGGCATTCGACGAATGCCCCCCCGGCGACTCGCCGCGCGACTATGCGGCAAAATCGCTGCTTCTCACCCAACGCTGGCTGGAACGCTGCTTCGAACGCTATGCCGCCACTGCGCCGAAATACGACCACAGACAGTCGCTCTTCCCCATCGTACAGGGGTGCACCTATCCCGACCTGAGGGCGCACGCGGCGGAGAACGTGAAGCAGTACGACGCCGACGGTTACGCCATCGGCGGACTGGCCGTGGGCGAACCGACGGAGGTGATGTACCGGATGATCGAAGTGGTCAACGCCATACTGCCGGAGGACCGTCCGCGTTATCTGATGGGCGTCGGCACGCCGGTGAACATCCTCGAGGGAATCGCGCGGGGCGTGGACATGTTCGACTGCGTGATGCCGACGCGCAACGGGCGCAACGGCATGCTGTTCACTACGGAGGGCATCGTCAATATCCGCAACGTGAAGTGGAGGGACGACTTTTCGCCGATCGACCCCGAAGGCACGGCGTTCGTCGATACGCTCTACACGAAGGCCTACCTGCACCATTTGGTGACGTGCGGCGAAATGCTGGCGGCGCAGATCGCCTCGCTGCACAACATCGCCTTCTACCTGCGGCTCGTGGGGGCGGCGCGCGAGCACATCCTCGCCGGGGACTTCAGGGCGTGGAAGGAGGGAATGGTCGAAAAACTGACACGAAGACTGTAAAGGGACTTTTCCGGACAACCTAATGTAAAGAAAATTATGAAACGAACGATCCAAGTCATCCTGTTCGGGCTGTGGGCCCTGGCGGCCAGCGTCTCCTGTTCGGGGAACAGACCGGCGGCGGCACCTTCGGCGGTCGGCGTTTGGGCCGACAGGGACTGCGAACTGCTCCGCACGGAACGCTTCGCGCTGCTGTTCGAGAGCAACGGCGACACGACGACCTCCCTCCTGCAACGCATGGATGCCACGGACACCGTATTGTTGGGCAAAACCGTATTCACGCCCGACTCGGTGCTCATGCAGTATGTCCACAGGCCCGGAGAAGCGCGGCAGTACGCCGACCCGGGGGCCGTACAGCCCGACGGACGGCTGCGCATCGTGGTAGAGGGCCGGGAACGGATGCTCGAAAAGATAGAAAGCTTCGCGGTCTCCGCTCCCTACGAGATGCTGAAAGCCTCGCCGCTGGAGATCGGCTCCTGCATCCAACAGTGGAGTCTGGGCACGAGATGCCGCTGCGAAAACGGGAGCATCAGTTTCGAAGCGGGTACCAACCGGCACAGTTATACGTTCAACATCGAGCCGGGATTCGTCTATTGCCGGGCCGCCCGCCTACGGTTCAACGAACGCGGCGGACTCTTCGCGCAGAACATCCGCATGATGGCCAACGCGCGGGAACACACCGCCTACATGGCCCCCGACAACCGCGCCGAGAGCGCCGAACCGCTGAAAATCGACGACTCGAAATTCAGCCCCGACCAGTGCGTCTTCGATGAGGACGGCATCTACTGGTCATTCATTCGCTTCGAAGGCGATACAGCTGTCATCCACGGCTGCGGAGAGTTGTACCGATTCGCACGACCTGCGATCGACGATCCGGACCAAACCGAATGGATCGCATTCGAAAAATATTGACAACCGAAGAGATGAAAATGCGTTTTCCGGGGTTCAAGATTCTGGACCGTTACATACTGGGCAAGTTCCTGTCGACCTATTTCTTCGCCATCGCCATGATCATCGTGATCGTGGTGGTCTTCGACTACGTGGAGAAGATCGACGACTTCACGGAGCTGCACGCACCCCTGAAATCGGTCATCCTCGACTACTACCTCAACTTCATCCCCTACTTCATCAACCAGTTCAGCGGCCTGTTCACCTTCATCGCCTGCATCTTCTTCACCTCGAAGATGGCCTACCAGACCGAGATCGTGGCCATGCTCTCGGGCGGCATGTCGTTCCGCCGGCTGATGTGGCCCTACTTCCTCGGGGCGCTGATCATCGCCTCGCTGTCGCTGACGCTCAACCTCTGGCTGATCCCCATTTCGCAGCGGCACATCGTCGCCTTCGAGCAGCAATACATCAAACGCAAGCAGAACACCAAATACGACCGACACATCTACCGCCAGATCGAGCCGGGCATCTTCGCCTACATCCGCGGCTACAACGACGGCGCCCGCCAGGCCTCGTTCTTCGTGCTGGAACGCTACGAAAGCGGCACGATGACCCACTCGCTCGAAGCCTCGGACGCCAAGTTCAACCCCGAGACCAAACGCTGGACCGCCCCGCGCTACACCAAACGGGAGTTCGACTCCGCGGGCACGGAGACCTTCGAGCAGTTCCGCAACCTCGACACGCTGATCAACCTCGAAGCCACCGAGCTGGGCGAGATCAACGACCTGATCCAGACCATGAACATCTCGGAGCTGAACGCCTTCCTGGACCAGCAGCGGGCCAAAGGCTCCGACTCGATCAACCTCATCGAGGTCGAGAAGCACGCGCGCTACGCCTATCCGCTTTCGACGTTCATCCTGACGCTGATCGGCGTGTCGTTGTCCTCGCGCAAGGTCCGCGGCGGCACCGGCCTGCACATCGGCATCGGCACGGGACTCTGCTTCTCATACATCCTTTTCAACCGCTTCTTCGAGGAGTTCGCCAAAAGCGGAACCCTCCCGCCCGGGCTGGCCGTGTGGCTGCCCAATATCATTTACCTCGGCATCGCCGTCTACCTTTACCGGAAGGCCCCGAAATAACCTGCGATCTATGGAGAAACCCCAGAATTACCTGTCCCGGCTCCGGCGGCATCCGCTGCTGTGGAACCTCGCGCTGATCGCGGCGATCATCCTCGCGATGGCCGTCGCCGCGCACATCCTCATGCAACTGGGCACACGCCACGGCGCGCGGCGCACCGTGCCCGACCTCTCGGGCGTTCAGCTCGACCAAGCTCAACGCATCGCCCGCAAGCACGACCTGCAACTGCACATCAACGACTCGCTGTTCGTCCCCGCCTACGAAGGGGGCATCGTCCTCGACCAGCTGCCCGAAGGGGGCGTCGAGGTGAAACCCGGACGCACGGTCTACATCACGATCAACTCCTTCCGTCAGAAGATGGTCCCCGTGCCCTACGTGGCCGGGCGTTCGCTGCGGCAGGCCAAGAACATGCTCGAAATCGCCGGACTGGAGATCGCCGAACTGGTCTACCGCGCCGACATGGCCACGAACTACGTGCTGGAGGAGTACTGCGAAGGCAAACCCGTGACCCCCACGACCCGCATGGAGGCCGAAATGGGTTCCGGCGTGACGCTCTACGTGGGCGTCGAAGAGGGCTACGGCACGACGATCGTGCCGCGGCTGGTGGGGCTGCCGCTGGCACAGGCCAAGGGCCGCCTCTGGGAACTGGGCCTCAACGTCGGGCGCGTGGACTTCGACGAAGGGGTCAACCTGCTCAACCAGAAGGACACGCGCGTCTACATCCAGACGCCGGGCGCCGAGCGCAGCGCAGCGCTGGGATCGAAGGTCGACCTGCGGCTGACGCTCGACGAGAAGAAACTCGCCCGCTACCGGGCCGAGGCCGAGAAGCAGGCGGCCGTCGCCGCCGAGGAACGCCGGGCCGAGGAGCAGCAGCGGGCCGATTCGCTCGCCCGGACGGTCCTGGAGGAGGCTTCGGCGGAACCCGCCGAGGAGCGGCCCGCAAACAATAACGAGGGATTTTTCGACTGATGACCGACAGACACCCCACCGACGATCCGGAGCTGGACGCCGTTCCGGCAGATGCGGAGGACGAAGAAGAAGCGGGCCTCTACGAACACTTTGCGGTGACGGCCGACAAGGGCCAGACCCCCATGCGACTGGACAAGTTCCTGACCGTGAGGATGGAGCACTGCTCGCGCAACCGCATTCAGGCGGCGGCCGACAGCGGGAACATCCTCGTCAACGGCAAGGCGGCCAAGTCGAGCTACAAGGTCAAGCCGCTCGACCGCATCCAGATCGTGATGCCCTACCCGCGGCGCGAGGTGGAGCTCGTCGCCGAGGACATTCCGCTCGACATCCCCTACGAGGACCAATGGCTGCTGCTCGTGGACAAACCGGCCGGACTGGTCGTGCACCCGGGGGTGGGCAATTACAGCGGCACGCTGGTCAATGCGCTGATGCACCACCTCAACAAGCAGGGAATCCCGGCCGAAGAACAGAACCGCGCGGGACTGGTGCACCGCATCGACAAGAACACCTCGGGACTGCTGGTGATCGCCAAGGACGAGCAGACCCACGCGCGGCTGGCCAAACAGTTCTTCGACCACACGATCCAGCGCCGCTACGTGGCTCTGGTGTGGGGCAATTTCGACGAGGACGAAGGGACCATCACGGGCAACATCGGCCGCAGTCCCAAGGATCGGCAGAAGATGTTCGTCTTCGCCGACGGGTCCGACGGCAAGCACGCCGTGACGCACTGGAAGGTGCTGAAACGCTATGGTTACGTAACCCTCGTGGAGTGCCGTCTCGAAACGGGGCGCACCCACCAGATCCGCGTCCACATGGCGTGGATCGGGCACCCGCTGTTCAACGACGAACGCTACGGCGGCGACCGCATCCTCAAGGGCACGACCTTCGCCAAATACCGGCAGTTCATCGAAAACTGCTTCGCGGTGATGCCGCGCCACGCGCTGCATGCCCGCCTGCTGGGCTTCGAACACCCCGCAACGCACGAAAACGTGCTGTTCGAAAGCCCGCTTCCGGCCGATTTCCAGTCCCTGCTGACAAAATGGAATATTTACACTTCAGCGGCAAAAGAAACCAAAGAAAATTAATCGCCGCATTCCGGTCGCGATGCGACAAGCCCCTCCCGAGGGAGGGGTTTGGGGTGGGGTCAGACTTGCAAACGCGGCAGAGCCGCGAACAACACCGGTTGCAAGAAATGCAACCGAAACAAAACAAATAACGCACGATCTTGTTTTTACCTACGACCATCAAGGAGGTCCGCGAACGCGGATGGGATCAGTTGGACGTGATCCTCTTCTCGGGCGACGCCTACATCGACCACCCGGCTTTCGGGGCGGCCGTCGTGGGACGCCTGCTCGAAGCCGAGGGCTACCGCGTGGCGATCGTTCCCCAGCCCAACTGGCGCGACGACCTGCGCGACTTCCGCAAACTGGGCGCTCCGCGCCTGTTTTTCGGCATTTCGGGCGGCTCGATGGACTCGATGGTCAACCATTACACCGCCAACCTCCGCCTGCGCCACGACGACGCCTACACGCCCGGCGGCAAGGCGGGATTCCGCCCCGATCGTGCCGTGACGGTCTATTCGCAGATCCTCAAGCGCCTCTACCCCCACGTTCCGGTGGTCATCGGGGGCATCGAAGCCTCGCTGCGCCGCCTGACCCACTACGACTACTGGAGCGACGCGCTGAAACCCTCCATCCTGGCCGAATCGGGCGCCGACCTGCTGATCTACGGCATGGGCGAACGGGTCGTGCAGCAGGTGGCCCGGGCGATGCGCAACGGCTATAACGCCAAACTGCTGCGCAAAATCCGGCAGGTGGCGTTCCTCTCCGACGAAAGCTACGTCGCGCGGCTCGACCCCGCCGCGACGATCCGCCTCCGCAGCTACGAGGAGTGTCTGGCCGACAAGACCGCCTTCGGCGAGAACTTCACCGTCATCGAGACCCAGAGCAACCTGATGGAACCCACGGCGACACTCGTGGAGGCCGTCGGCGACCGGTGCGTGGTCGTGACGCCCGCCAACACGACGCTCACGACCGAAGAACTCGACCACTCGTTCGACCTCCCCTACGAGCGCGCCCCGCATCCGCGTTACGCGGGCAAGGGCGACATTCCGGCCTGGGAGATGATCCGCCATTCGGTCAACATCCACCGCGGCTGCTTCGGCGGCTGCTCGTTCTGCACCATTTCGGCGCATCAGGGCAAGTTCATCAATTCGCGCAGCGAGCGGTCGATCCTCGCCGAAGTGGAGCATGTGGTGAAATCGCCCGGGTTCAAAGGCTACCTTTCGGATGTCGGCGCCCCGTCGGCCAACATGTACCGCATGGGCGGCCGCGACAGGGAGTTGTGCCGCAAGTGCCGCCGTCCTTCGTGTCTCCACCCGAAGATATGCCCCAATCTCGACAACGACCACCGGCCGCTGCTGGCCCTGTACGAAAAAATACGGACCGTCAAAGGGATTAAGAAAGCCTTTATCGGCAGCGGCATCCGCTACGATCTGTTCGACGAGCCGACGTACCTGGAGACCGTGCTGAAACACCACACCTCGGGGCGGCTCAAGGTGGCACCCGAACACACCGAGGACAACGTGCTGCACCTGATGCGCAAACCGCCGTTCGCGCTCTTCGAGCGGCTGACCGCCGACTTCCATCGCATTTGCAGTCAGGAACATCTGCCCTATCAGCTGATCCCTTACTTCATCTCCTCGCACCCGGGATGCACCGAGCGGGACATGCAGTCGCTGGCCGGAAAGGTGTTGGGAAAACTGCATTTCAATCTGGAGCAGGTGCAGGACCTCACGCCCACGCCGATGACCCTCTCGTCGGTGATGTTCTACACGGGAGAAAACCCCTACACGCACGAGAAAGTCTATGTCGCCCGCTCGCAGGACGAGAAGCGGCGGCAAAAGGCGTATTTCTTCGGCGAAAAGCCGGCCATGGGGCAACCGGGCGCAGGCCACCCCGCACGCGGGAAAGAGACCCGCGGAAAGAGCGGCCCGGGATTCCGGCCGGGACGGAAATTCACGAAAAAAGGCTGACGGTTTCGTCAGCCTTTTTTCGTGACCGGACCGGGAGCCGTGCAGAGCCGGACCGGGAAAGGGCCGTCCTGCCACCGCCCCTGAAAGCGCGTCCTTAAAGCGCCGGCTTTAGCAGGCCGAAGAGCAGGCAAGCGATCACGAACGTCACGACGATATTGAATGTCTGCGCCACGAGGAACGACCGCAGGACGTTGCGGTTCTCCTTCGAGACGATGTCCTTGAGACGCGTGTCGAGACCGATGCAGACGAAGGCCAGCGAGAAGAAGACCGTCGAGAACATCTTCGCCACGCCCGGTTCGAGCAGTTTGCCCTTGGCGCCCAACGTAAAGAGACCGTTCGACTGGCAGAGGCTGAAGACGAGCGACGCGGCGACGAACCCGAGGATGAACTTGGGGAACTTCTCCCACACGATGCCCAGCGAGGGAGCCTGCCCGCCCTTCTCGCCGCGGGTCGAGAGGTAAAGCGCAATGAAGAACGCCACCACGCCGATCAGCACGTTCTGCGCCGCCTTGATGATCACGGCGTGCTGGTTGGCGACCTCGCCGACGATCATGCTCGACGCGGCGACACCCGACGTGGTGTCGATCGTGCCGCCGATCCACGCCCCGGCGACCTCCTCGGCCACTTCGGGAGCGAACAGGTGCGGCAGGATCAGGTTCGCCAGCCACGGCATGAGGTAGATCATCGGCACGACGACGATCAGCACCAGCGAAACGATATACGAAAGTTTCCGGTCGTCGCCGCCGACCACGCGCGCCGCGGTGATCGAAGCCGAGACGCCGCAGATCGAGAGCCCGCTCGCAAGAATCATCGCCGAACGCTCGTCGACCTTCATGCGGCGCGAGAAGCGGAAGGCGAAAAACCACACGACGGCCACCACGAGGCAGGCCTGCACGAGTCCGAAGACCCCCGATTTCATCACGTCGCTGAAAAGGATCGTGGCGCCGAGGCACACCACGCCGATCTTGATGAAGAACTCGCCCTGAATGGCGGGCTTCATCCACGCGGGGACGCGCCACACGTTGCGGATCACCAGGCCGAACAGCACCGAGAAAAAGACCGACTCGAAGCCGTAGTAGGAGATGGCCGGGATTTTGGCCACGACCTGCGCCAGCAGCGAAACGGCGAAGACCACGACCAGCGACGGCAGCAACCCCTTGAGGGGACGCCGCAGCAGCAGGCAGCCGACGTAGAGCACCGCCAGCACGATGGCGAACAGATAAACGATATTGTACCAGGCCACTTCGCCCACGAGGGTCGCGGGCACGCTCGGCAGGTCGGCGGGGATGAGCGACGCAAGCAGCAGCAGCGGGATCGAGACCCAGACCACCACCCAGTCCTCGACGCGGAGTTTTTCGAAAAAGTTTTTCATGGCAATTCAATTAAAAAATTCCGGAGAGCATCAGCGACACCACATTGCGGTTGGCGGCGGCGCGGGACGCATAATCTTCGTAGGTGTAGTTGAGCTGGCAGCGCAGGTATTTCACGGGCTGCCACACGACGCCCGCCGTGTAGTTGGTCTGGCGCGAGGCGCTCTCCGAGGAGTTTTCGAGGAACGTATCGTAGCGCACCACGGACATCAGCGACGGCGTCACGCGCCACCCGCCGACGGCGTACCAGCCGTCGCTGTCGAGTTCGCCGCCCGCAGGAAGCCCCGTCGTGCCGCAAATCCACTCGGCGCGCACGACCAACGGTCCCTCGTCGTAGCAGGCGCCCGCACCGTAGCGGACGCGCTTGAGGTAGTCGGAGCCATACTCGCCCCAATAGTAGGAACCGGCGATCTGCAATCCCCGGACGGGACGCAGCGTCAGCCGCGCCACAAGGTCCTTCGATTTGTTCTTGTCCTTGACGTTCAGCCCTTCGCCGTTGAACACGCCGAAGTTGTAGCCCAGAACACTGTACCCTTTGCGATTGAAGAACCCGCCGTAGAGCATGGCGCCCATGTCGCGGCCCGTGGCCGAGAGTCCGCACACGTCGTTGAAGCCCATCAGCCGGCGCAGCGACAGCGGGTATTCGATGAACTCGTACTTGAGGGGCACGTAGTCGGTATTCTCGATCGAAAAGGGCAGTTTGTACTCTCCCAGCTGGAAATTCAGCTGTTCGAAAGGCCGGTAGCGGATGTAGGCGTCGACGATTTTCGGGCCGCAGAACTCGATCTGCACCCGGTAGTCGAGTTTTTCGGCGATGTCGCCCGCAAGGTTTAGGCGCACGCGCTTGATGAAGAAGGTCGAGGAGGTTTCCGACCACTCGTAGCCGGTCTGCACGTAGCCCGAGATCCGGGGCAGGCGGGCTGCAATCTTATCCCAGGTCGAAGTCCTGGCTTTGAGCGCTTCGAGCTGGGCCGAAAGTTCGGCGACGGTGGGTTCGCCCGCTGCGGACGCGGGAGCCGGTTCCCCGGCGAATGCCCCGAACGGGAGCAGCGACAACAACAGTATAATAATCGGTTTCATTGGCAGTGATTCTTTCCGGATGCAAAATTCGGAATTTCATCGCTGCGGATCAATACGCGTAAATACCTAAAAAGCCGGACGAAAAAAAATTTGCAGTTCTCTGATTTATCCCTATATTTGCTTTTGCAGCCTGTGAGGACTGCATACATGGGACATAAAAGCGCATCGGCTTTTTTCTTACAAGAGAAACCTGGAAAATTTCTAATGCAGTAAGGAATAGGAGTTGGTGCTCTCGCTGTTTTACGGCGTGGGCATTTTATCTGTATTCTACTGCATGGGCTATCCAGGGCCTCTCTTGTGGATATTGAAAACTGTCCACGTTTTTTTTGTGCCTTTGTAAAGTTTACCAACCTTTAAAACTTAAATTTTATGAAGCGTATCCTGTTTCTGGCAGCGTTCATGCTGCTGTCGACGACTGTCTCGGCACAAGACGTCATTGTGAAAAAAAACGGCGAGGAGATTCGCGCGAAGGTGGAAGAGGTCGGCGAACAGTCGATTCGCTACCGTAAATTCACCAATCTCACGGGACCCGTCTACTCGATCGCCCGCGGCGAGGTCTTCGTTATCCGCTACGAATCGGGAGCCAAGGATATAATCACTCCGCTCGACCGGTCTGCTGCGGCCGGGAAAACGCAGGACACGGGAATCGCCGCCCCGTCGCAGCAGGCGATGCGGCAGGCCGTCGCCAGGGCCGAAAGGCGCAAACGCGACAAACTGTGGACGTTCGGTCTGCGCGCCGGCGCGGGTGTAAGCTTCTGGTCATTCAAGGATGACCTTAAAGCGCAGTTCGGCTCGTCGTCCGAACAGGTCAGTTTCACCAGCAACCCCCGGCTGGGATTTGCGGCTTCGGCTTTTGCCGAACGCTATTTCAACCGCACGGGGCACGGCCATCTCGGCGTGGGTGTGGGGTATATGCAGAACGGAGGTTCGACCGAAGGGACTGTTCAGGACGAGTCGTTTACGTATGACATGCGCTACGACGCTTTTGCGGTGGATGTCTATTACGGCATGCGTCCGGTCAAAAACGGATTCTACATGCGCTACGGACTGCGTCTTCAGCTTCCCGTCGGCATGAAACTGCGGATGGGGGCGTCGCCGAATCTGGCGGGGCTCATAGAAGGAACGGATACGGATGTCGCGCTCGACACCTGGTACGATGTAGATAAGGAGCTGCGCAAATCAATCGTTCCGGCCGTCAATCTGACCTACGGATACACCTTCGGGCATGCCGACATCGGACTGCAATGGGCCATGGCTTTCGCTTCGCCCCATCAGGAAATGGGCAAAAGCCCCTGGTCGCTGTCGCTGGATTTCGCTTATCGGTTTTAGGCCATGAGACGCTTGCTGTTTATGCTCGCAGCCCTCCTCTGGTGGGGCGGAGCCGAAGCGCAGGATGTGATTCTGCTGCGCAATGCCGACGAAGTGAAGGCCGAGGTTCGGGAGATCACCGACAGCCATATACTCTATACGCTGTGGGGCGGCTCGGACAAGGTGCTTTCCCTGCCGCGCGCCGAGGTGTTCTCGGTGACGTACCAAAACGGAGAAAAGGAGCTTTTCGTCGGTGACG
>OLZR01001163.1_pt1 | contig 10824 bp, 9 predicted proteins | sample 1644421 | NCBI WGS metagenome assembly OLZR01 (sample SAMEA103958132, study PRJEB25191) | human gut metagenome | biome: human-associated habitat [ENVO:00009003]; feature: intestine environment [ENVO:2100002]; material: feces | place: Germany | collected 2013/2015 | reverse complement strand
TTTTCCATGCCAATAAATAAATGCAAATAGCTGCAATCATAGCACCGACAAAAGCTATAGGCGTTATTAAATATTCCATAGCAGGAAATAATACAATCACTAAAATACCTGTAAGCCCTGCCCCAGAAGAAATCCCTATGATATGTGGATCAGCTAAAGGATTTTTCATCACGGCTTGTAAAATAGCTCCTGCCATAGCCAAATTCATACCTACTAATCCTGCCACTATCGTTCTTGGCAATCTAATATTATATAAAATCTGTTGGTGAGGACTACTTACACCATCGATAAAAATATTTTTCAATTCACTTATTGGAATAGCTACTGCTCCACTTATTATACTGCATATAATACCCGAGCAAGCTAAAATGGCGAATACTATCATCATTAGTATTCGCCATTTATTAATCGCTATGCCAAATTTTGTAGTTTGTAAAACTTCTTGTTTTTGCATAGTCATATCAATTCACCATCAATTAAATTTATCTGGATAAACAAGCTTAGCCATAGTTTCAACCGCTTCTGGATAATGAATGCCTGGACTTAGTAAAAATAATTCCTGTGGCAAGAAATATACTTTCTTTTCTTTCACTGCTGGAAGAGTCTGCCATGCTGGATTATTTTCTACATTCTCCATCATAGATTTCTTTATAGTTTCTAGTTTTCCCATACTTGTAACAAAGATAACATCTGGATTTGCTGATACTAATGTTTCCAAACTATATGGCGCAGAAGTTGGATTGCTTTCTAGTGGAGTCAATCCTTTAGCAATATTTTCAAATTCCAAAATCTCTGCCGTTGAACCTGCAATACTACCTTCTAATTGTACAGTTACATTTTGAGCTGTACTATGTAGTATCGCTATGCGTTTATGTTCATTTGGCAATTTGGCTTTTATTTCTGCTATTTTATTATCCATATCTTGTATCAAAGTTTTTGCTTTATCTGGATTTCCTGCAATCTGCCCTAAAACATCTACAGTATGTTTTACTTGGTCATACGTACGCATTTCAAGAACAACTACAGGAATGCCATTTTCTTCAAACGTAGATACAAATTTATCATTCATACCCTTATAAGCAATTACTAAATCTGGTTGAGCTTCTATTACTTTCTCAATATTAATATTATAGACATTTCCTACTTGTGGTAGATTTTCATCTTCTTTAGGAATACCTGTTTTTGCTGATACCCTAGCCACTATTTTTCCATCAACAGCATGAAGTGGCTCTAAAAAAGATGCTGATAATGGTACTATTCTCTCTGGTTTTTTCGTCAAAACTACTTGTCTATCAGCATCATCTGTAATAGTTAAATAACTATCAGTTCCACTCGAAACATTTTTTTCCTCTGTTTGACTACCACAACCAACTAATATTACTGAAAAACATATTACTAAAGCTAATATACAAAACAAACCATTTAATTTTTTCATAGTAACATTATCTAAGGCAATTAAATACCTTTACTCCTTCTAGTCAAAATAGTTGATAAATAATTTAATTTTTTATCTTTTTGAGCTTGTAAATCATTTATAATTTCTTCATCTGGAAGACCACAACGGCTTACAAGTACAGCATTATCCACCATATCATTTTCAGCTAAAGCATCTACTACTTCAGGATAATTTTTATAAACTTTCATCATTACCACATTATTAGAAACAGCTAAAGCTTTATCAATAGTTTCTTTATCAGCAGTTGCTGGAATTACACTGATGATATCATTGCCTTCAACTAAAGGATAACCTAATTTACTACCAATCGCACAAAATGCTGGCACACCTGGGATAGTTTCAATATTTATATCTTTTTCTTTTGCTAAAAGACGATATACATAAATATATGTACTGTAAAACATTGGATCGCCTAATGTTAAAAATACTACATTTTTTCCAGCTTGTAATAAAGCTAAAATTTCTTCTTTATTTTTCTGCCATGCATCAGTAGTTTCAAAATTAACTACCATTGGAAAAACTTGATATACAATTTCAATATCATCTTTTAAATAAGGTTTAGCTATGCTTAAAGCTACGCTACCATCTTTTTTTTCTGTTTTTGGTGCAATGAGTACATCAGCTTTTTCAATAGCTTTAATAGCTTTCATTGTCAATAATTCTGGGTCTCCAGGACCTACACCAATACCATAAAAAGTTCCTGCCATGATTAAAAATCCTCCTGCATAAAAAGGTATGTGACAAAATTTGCCACATACCTTACTGTATTACATTTTGCATATTTTAGTAGAAACTAAATTACTTAATAAAATAATGCTCTTGTTTATTTTACACTTGCCATATAAAAGCGTCAAGCTTAGGCCACACGGCTTATTTATCTGCTTGTAATGCATCAAAAGCTTCATTTGCTCTATCCACAAATAATTGGCGAACATTTTCATTTTCACCTAAACCGTGAAGATAAGTATCCACTTTGAAACCTTCTTTTTCTAAAATAGATTTATGTGAATCTTCTTCTTCTCCTGCCATATCATTATTAGCATGGTCACCTGCTACCATCATAAGTGGCATCAAAGTTACATTTTTGATTTTCTTAGCTTTTAACTCTTCAATGACATCTTCTAATCTTGGATTACCTTCAACTGTATAAATCAAAACTTTGCCATCATAAAGTTTATTTAAACGATCTTGCATTACAGCATAATATGCATTTGATGGGTCTGGTGTACCATGAGCCATAACAAGTACTGCATCTTTTTTACCTAATTTAGGCATTTGAGATTCAAGTGCTTTCATAGCATCTTCTACATCATCTCTTTGATTTTCTTGTCCCATCCAATACATAAGAGGTGTACCCATAGTCATTTTCTTAAATTGAGTTTTGTAGATATCATAAACAGCTGTTTTATAAGTATATTCAATACCAGGAATAACATCTAAAGAAGTGAGTGCAATGCGATTATAGCCTTCAGCTTTTAGTTGTGCCAAAGCTTCTTCTGGAGTTGGGATATTAATACCTTCTTTAGCTTTAATGCGGTCAATAATAATATGTGAAGTAAATGCTAATACCACTTTAGTATTTGGATGTGCTTTTTGAATTTCATCTACAGTTGCTTCAATTGTTTTTGCACGAGTATCTTTAAAAGTAGTACCAAAACTCATCACTACAATAGCATCTTTATTTGGTGCCTTCATTAGCTGTTCATCTGTTGTATTATAAGTACGTAAACCAATTTCTGTTGCTTTTAATAAAGCTGGAGTTGCAGTCTTTACTTCAGAACTCAACTCATAACCAGAAGCAAAAGATGTTGCAGATACGCCTGTTAAGGCTACACATGCCATAGATGCCATTAAAATTTTTTTCCATTTAGCTTTCATATCGTTCTTTCCTCTCTTAGCTGAGTTATCCCCTTTATCCTACAATTTTCTTTTAAGCTAGGTTAAAAGTCATAAAAAAAATGAACCTTCTGCGCGCTCAAAGGTTCATTTCTAGTATAAAAAATCTCTACATGGAATTATACCGATGTAGAGATAGCCTTATACTGTAATAAATCTCCTACCTATCTCTCGCAGGTCATAACGGTGATTGACAAATAGGCAGTTCTTCTGACTCAAGTTCATCGCTTCTTCAAGCCTTCCCAAGAAAATCTCAGTGACATATTTTTGAAGTCGCTCACTTTCACAGCGGCGGGACCGTAGTAGCTTTTACTACTTTCTCTATTAAGTCCTATGGACACCTATTCCACTCAATATAAATTATAAATAAAATTAATAAAAAAATTAATTCTATTTTTACCATAACATTTAGTAATAGATATGTCAAGTTATTATTGTGGCTTTTGTACTATCGTTTCTGTCGCTAAACCAAATTTAGTTATACCAATAGCTTTGAATTTATCTAATAAAGCCATCATTTTACCATAATCAATGCTTTCATCAGCACGAATAACTACAGCAAAATTATTATTTTCTTCATATTTTTCTTTTGCACCTTGAAGTAATGTATCTTCATCTATCAATTTATTTTCTAAATACAAAGTACCATCAGCTTTCATCGTAACTAAATAATTAACATTTGTTTGACTTTGGGCATTTTGCACTTTAGGCATATTTACAGGAATAGTTTTTAAATCCACCATATATAGCGTGCTGAGCATAAAAAATACCAATAAGAAAAACATAATATCAATCATTTACAATTGTATATCATTATTTTATCATCTTATGAAAAGATGAATGTTTCTACTCTTTCTGATACTTTAAATATTACAAAATCTGCGATTTCACAAGCCATTGTTGGTCTTTCTATTAGAAGATTAATTGTTAAAGTTCAATCGAAAGAAGATAAAAAGGTATTTTATATCACTCCAACTAATAAAGCAGAAAAAATGAAAAGGGAAATTGTTAGTTTATGTGAAGATAAATACCAAATCTTTGAAGAAAAGATGGGGAAAGAGGATATGATGATGTTTATCGACTTGATTGTTAAATTCAACAATATTCTAGAGGAATTAAAAAATTATAAGGAGGGAAAGAAATGTTAAAATTAGTGAATGTTGTAAAAACATATGTAATGGGCGATTCAAAAGTCGAAGCTTTAAAGGGAATAAGCGTTAATTTTAGAAAGAATGAGTTTGTATCTATTCTTGGTCCATCAGGTTGTGGAAAAACAACTCTTTTGAATATTATTGGTGGACTGGATAAATATACAGTTGGTGATTTAGTCATCAATGGTGTCTCAACAAAACAATTTACTGACCGCGATTGGGATGTATATCGAAATCATCGAATTGGATTTATTTTCCAAAGTTATAACTTAATTCCTCATCAAACGATTTTAGAAAATGTTGAATTAGCTTTAACGATTGCGGGAATGGAAAAAAATGAAAGATTAGAAAAAGCTCGAATGGTATTAGATCGTGTAGGGTTAGCTGGTCAATACAATAAAAAACCGAATCAGTTGTCAGGAGGACAGTGTCAAAGAGTAGCAATTGCAAGAGCTCTTGTAAATGATCCTGAAATTCTTTTGGCAGATGAACCTACAGGTGCTTTAGATACTGTTACATCGGTTCAAATTATGGATTTAATTAAAGAAATTTCCAAAGAAAAATTGGTCATTATGGTTACGCATAATCCAGAACTTGCGGAAAAATATTCAACTAGAATTGTTAGATTATTAGATGGCGTTATAAATGATGATTCTAATCCATGTTCCGATGAAGAAGAAGAAAAAGAATTAACCAAAAATGAAGATGCTCAGATAAAAGAAAAAGCTAAAATGTCTTTTTGGACGGCTTTTAAACTTTCAGGTAGAAATTTATTGAGTAAATTTAAAAGAACTTTAATGGTTGGATTAGCTGGATCAATAGGTATTATTGGCGTTTCTTTAGTACTGGCTTTATCAAGTGGAATTAGTGGTTATATAGATGATATGCAAGAAGATATGCTTTCTGGTAATCCTATAACGATTAGTGAACAAGCCTATGATTTAAATGCTATGATGGGTTCTTTAAGTACTTTTGAACAAGCAGAAATCGTTGTTAAAAATGGTTTTGTAGGAATTAACTCAATGTTAGAACTACTTGCAAAAAGGGCAGAAACAATGAATTCTATTATGGTTACAAATGAAATTAATGAAGATTATATCAATTATATTAAAGCTATGCCAAAGGAGTATGTTGAAGATATTTCTTATGGGTATGGAATTGATGTTAGCAATAACATATATACAGATTTTGCATCAGAAAAAGGTGGAGATGTGCAAAAAACTTCGCTTACTGCAATCCGACAGATATATAAGGCTTTGCTTTCTGAAACAGAATTTAAAGAAGCAGTGAGTGCAATTTCAACGCTTTCTCAGCCGATTAGTCAATCTCTTTCTAGTGAGGAATATATTCTATCACAATATAAATTATTAGATGGTAAAATGGCTACTGAAAAAAATGAAATAATGATTGTAATTGATAAAAATTCTTTGATAACCGATTTGACTTTAGCACAACTTGGATACTATTCTCAAGACGAATTTTTGAATATGGCTTTTAAAGCTTTTAAGAGTGATTATGATGAAACTTTAATTAAAGAAGAATTTTCATATGAAGAACTATTAAATAAAACTTTCACGTGGTATCCTAATGATTCTATATTTATTAAGAATAAAAGTTTAATCCCAGAAATGGTTCAAACTTGGCCTTTTTCTTATAAATATAAAGTAGATGATACGTTTAGTGATGGATTAGAACTAAAGGTAGTTGGCATTTTACAGCCTAATGATGATATTAATTATGGTTCTTTATCAACCGGTTTTTATTATACATCAGCTTTAACAGATTATATTTTAGAAATGAATAAAAATAGTGAAATTGCCAATTACATTCGAGATGATTTAAATGGTGAATCAATCAATAGTATGGTTGGAACAATGACTGGTGGTCAAGCTGTTGGTATTACCTATCAATATGAATATGTTTTTGAGGGAGAAAGTAAAACGGGAACTGGGTTTGTTGGCAGTACATCACTTGCTTCACTTATGAACGATATGATGGGTAGTATGGTCGGCGGTGGCGATAGTGGAACCGATATCCCCGAGATATATACGCTTTCATTACGAAATGTTGGTGGTAACGATTTAGCAAATAGTATTTCTATATATCCCGTTGACTTTAATATTAAAAAACAGGTTTTAGATTATTTAGATGCTTGGAACAATGAAGGCAATATTATTTTAAATGGTGTAACCCTTACGAAGGAAGATAGAGTAAATATCACTTATATGGATACCTTATCCATTGTAATTTCAATGATAAATACAATGATTAACATTGTAACAACAGCTCTTGTTGCGTTTACAGCTATTTCCTTAATTGTATCAACGGTAATGATTGGTATTATTACTTATGTTTCGGTTGTAGAAAGAATTAAGGAAATTGGGGTTATTCGATCACTTGGAGGAAGAAAAAAAGATGTTGCTCATTTATTTAATGCAGAGACATTTATTATTGGGCTTGTAGCAGGACTTTTAGGAATTGGTATAACTTATTTAATTGGCTTTGTCGCAAATATAATCATTGGTGGTATAACTGGAATTTATACTCTTGTATCCCTCAAATGGTATCAAGCTATAATCATGGTTACAATTAGTGTATTACTTACTTTAATTTCTGGATTATTCCCATCACGTTCAGCGGCTAGAATGGATCCGGTTAATGCACTTAGAACGGAGTAAAATGTGAGAAATAAAATAATTAACGTCTTATTTATATGTTTGGGATTATTTATGATTGTATCTTGTGGAAGTACTGAAATTATACCAAAAGGTTATGCAAACAAAGAAAATTATACCAATGCGAATATTGGTCAATTCAATAATACTCTCCAGTTCTCTATCTACAAATATGAAAAAAGACCTAATCTTAAAAATAATCAATTTTTAAAACCAGTTTCTAATAACTTAGAGGAACTAGAAAATTTATTAACCCGCTTTGAACAAGAAATTGAAAACTATGATTTTAAAGATAAATATGATATTCAATTAGAAGACATCAGTACAGATGATTATGCATATATTGATTATAGAATAAGTGAGAAAGAACAATTTAGTATTTATTTTTTTGATACTTCTCAAAATATTTTATACTATTGTTATATGATAAATCAAAATGAAATGGCAAAAATTGAAAATTTGGGTTAAGACTTGGTTAAAAAGAATTTTAAATTGGCGTTTTCTTGTTTGTTTTTTGATTGCTTGGATGATTACTAATGGATGGAGCTATATTAGTTTTGCCATCTCTTCAATTTTTGATATTTCTTGGTTGAAGGTAGTTGCAACAACTTATATATCTTTATTATGGTTGCCTTTTACTCCTGAAAAAATTTTGACTTTTATCATTGCTCTTTTCATTATGAAGAAAATATTTCCTCAAGATCAAAAATCAATTCAAGAACTTGAAAATATGATCAATAAGGAAAAAAGAAAAAATAAAAAAATTGTTGAAGAAGACAATGAGCAAGACAAAGAATGAGTAATTTTAATTTTTATCAACTTTAAAACTAATCCTAAATTTAGGATTAGTTTTTTTAAAAAAAAGTATTGACATTTTACAAAAAATGGGTATAATAATATTAGCACTCAAGATAGTAGAGTGCTAAAGGGGTGAAAATATGGAAATGCAAGATTATTCAAAAGATGAAAAAGTATTAGAAAAATTTGGCCGTGATGTAACTGAAAGCGTAAGAGAAGGAAAAATTGATCCGGTTATTGGTCGTGAAGAAGAAATTTTACGAATTGTAAAAATTCTTGCCAGAAAGACTAAAAATAATCCAATTCTTATTGGTTCACCAGGTGTAGGTAAAACTGCGATTATTGAAGGGTTAGCTGCACGTATTGTCAAAGAAGATGTTCCTGAAAATTTGAAAGGTTGCCATATATATGAACTAGATATGGGAGCACTTGTTGCAGGTGCCAAATATCGTGGTGAATTTGAAGAAAGATTAAAAGCTGTCTTAAATAAAATAAAAGAAAAAAATGGTGAGATGATTTTATTTATTGATGAAATCCATTTAATTGTTGGAGCAGGTCGTGCCGATGGCGCTTTAGATGCTGGCAATATGTTAAAGCCAATGCTTGCTAGAGGTGAGCTACATTGTATTGGAGCAACAACTTTAAATGAATATCGTAATTATATTGAAAAAGATTCTGCTCTTGAAAGACGTTTTGAAAAGGTTTATATCAGCGAACCGACAGTAGAAGATACAATTAGTATTTTACGTGGCTTAAAGGATCGATTTGAAGTATTCCATGGGGTTAGAATTTCTGATCCTGCGATTATTGCTGCCGCAACTCTATCTAATCGTTATATTACGGATCGTTTTTTACCAGATAAGGCAATTGATTTAATTGATGAGGCTTGTGCATCAATTAGAACAGAGATGAATTCAATGCCTAATGAACTAGACTTGTTACAACGGCAAATTATGCAACTTGAAATTGAAAAAACTGCTCTTGAAAAAGAAAAAGATACCCTGTCTAAAGAGCGACTTGGAAAAATAAATGAAGAATTAAAAGTTAAAAAACAAAATGCTGATGAAATGATGAAGAAATGGAAAAAAGAAAAAGAAGAATTATCATTAATTAAACAAAAACAAAAAGATTTAGAAAACTACAAAAAAGAATATGATGATGCATTATTAAAAGCTGATTATAATAGAGCTGGAGAATTAATTTATAAAATTATTCCAAGCCTAGAAAAAGAGATTGCGGCTTATGAACAAAAAACATCGACAAATAAGATGATATCAGAAGTGGTTACTGAAAATGATATTGCCGATATTATTTCTAAATCAACTAATATTCCCGTTTCTAAACTCGTTCAAGGAGATAAAGAAAAATTATTAGGATTAAAAGACACACTTGCTAAAAGAGTAATAGGTCAAGATGAAGCACTTACATTAGTTAGTGATGCAATTATTAGACAAAGATCTGGTATTAAAGATGAAAATAGACCAATTGGTTCCTTTTTATTCCTAGGACCGACAGGTGTTGGTAAAACTGAAGTATGTAAAAGTTTGGCTGAAGCGTTATTTGATAGTGAGTCACATATTGTTAGATTTGATATGAGTGAATATATGGAACCTCATTCTGTATCAAGACTTATTGGTGCTCCTCCTGGATATGTAGGATATGATGAAGGAGGACAATTAACAGAGGCTATTAGAAGAAGACCTTATTCAATTGTTTTGTTTGATGAGGTTGAAAAAGCACATCGAGATATTTTTAATGTATTATTACAAATTCTTGATGATGGTCGTTTAACCGATTCGCAGGGAAGAGTTGTAGATTTCAAAAATACAATTATTATTATGACCTCTAATTTGGGTAGTGAATATCTTTTAAATCATGATGATAATGCTACAGAACTTGTTATGAATGAAGTACATGCTCATTTTAGACCAGAATTTTTAAATCGTATTGATGAAATTGTTATGTTCAATTCATTAGATGGTTCTGTAGTAAGAAAAATCATTGATAAATTTATTGGTCAATTAGTTCATCGTTTACAAGATAAAAAGATTACCATTTCTTTAACAGACCAAGCTTATCAAATGATTCAAGAAGAAGGTTTTGATCCAATCTATGGGGCAAGACCATTAAAGAGATTTATTCAATCTGAAATTGAAACAAAACTTGCTAAAGAAATTATTAAAGGAACAGTTCATCAAGGACAACATGTAGAAGTTGATTATCAAGATGGATTTGTTTTAAAAGCACAATAATGTAAAGAAGTAGCAATAAAAAAGCTACTTCTTTTTATTTGTGTTAAAATACGCATGAAAAGAGGAATTATATGAAATATATTTTTATAAGACATGGGAAAACTCATTTTAATGAAATAGGATTAAAACAAGGATGGTGTGATTCACCTCTTACTAAAGAAGGTATTCAACAAATTGAAAAAATGTCCCAACTTTTAAAAGATGAAAAGATTACAAAAGCCTATACTTCACCAACATTAAGAGCAAAACAAACAGCCCAAATTATTTTAAAAGAACATGATGTTCTTTTACATGAAGATGAAAGACTAAAAGAAGTAAACTTTGGAGCCCTTGAAGGACTTCCTTGTTCCTTTGTTGATACCCTTCATTTAGAATCACCATCTTGGCTGGATGACTTAGAAATGGATTATACAAGCTATCAAGGTGAAAATATAGACGATGTTATTATAAGACAACAAAAAGTGCTAAAAGAAATAGAAAAAATAAGTAATGAAGAAGATTGTATTGTTGTAGTGGGTCATGGTTGTTCATTATATGCACTCATCAAAACACTTTTAAAAGATGAAAAAATAGCTTTTCCAGGAAATGCAAGTGCC
>OLZR01001153.1_pt1 | contig 10889 bp, 9 predicted proteins | sample 1644421 | NCBI WGS metagenome assembly OLZR01 (sample SAMEA103958132, study PRJEB25191) | human gut metagenome | biome: human-associated habitat [ENVO:00009003]; feature: intestine environment [ENVO:2100002]; material: feces | place: Germany | collected 2013/2015 | reverse complement strand
TTTTCTCTTGTCTGCCTCGCCTCTCAGCGCAACAGTTGATATTATATCAGCACTTTCTTCTTTTGTAAACCCCTTTTTGACAATTTTTTTATCTTTTTTACATTATCGGCAATTTCTACATTTTAAACTCATTTGTTGTTTATTTTATCCCAAAATTCACTATATACACCCTTTTTTTAAAAATAAACTTTATTCGACAGATTTTCAAAACAATTTTCTTGACAAAGAATGGGTATATATATATAATAGTATTAACAAATAAATCCCCTTAAAAACATTGACGGGAACAAGATGCAAATGAACCGGCAAAGAGAGCTGACGGTTGGTGTGAGTCAGCATGGAACATTGTATGGATAGCTCATCCCCGAGTTTTTCGTGTGAAGTGTATATACTATATATATGTAATGCGAAACGCAAGACTGCGTTATCGGTCGGGACTTTGTCAGAAGTCTTTAAGGAGAACACAGTGATGTGTTCTTGAATACGGGTGGTACCACGGATTTTATTCGTCCCTTTGTTTAGGGGGCGATTTTTTTGTGCTATTTAACAGGAGGTTATTATATGAAACCATCATTTGAAAAGTACATTCCCTTTAAGCAGATTAATCTGCCGGACAGACAGTGGCCAAACAATACTATAACAAAAGCACCGATCTGGTGCAGTGTTGACCTTCGTGACGGTAACCAGGCGCTTGTCGATCCTATGAACCTTGAAGAAAAGCTCGAATTTTTCCACGCACTTTGCGATATGGGCTTTAAGGAAATCGAAATCGGTTTTCCGAGTGCGTCAGAAACAGAATATGAAATCTGCCGTGAGCTTATCGAAAACAACCACATTCCCGATGATGTAACAATTCAGGTTCTTGTTCAGGCAAGAGAGCATCTTATCAGAAAAACTTTTGAGGCTGTTAAGGGTGCTAAGAATGTTATCGTTCATTTCTATAACTCAACTTCAACTCTTCAGAGAAAAGTTGTTTTCAAAACAGATATGGACGGCGTAATCAAAATTGCCGTTGACGGTGCAAAGCTTATTAAACAGCTTACGGATGAATATGACGGAGATACAAACTTCCGATTTGAATATTCTCCCGAAAGCTTCAGCGGTACTGAGCCTGAAAACGCTGTTGAAATCTGCGACAGGGTTATCGAGGCGCTCGGTTCGACTGCCGAAAACAAGTTGATTGTCAATCTTCCGAATACTGTTGAGATGTGTACACCGAACACATATGCAGATCAGATTGAATACTTTGCAAGAAATCTTAAACACCGTGATGCCGCTATTATCAGTATCCACCCACACAATGACCGTGGATGCGGTGTTGCCGCAGGCGAACTTGCATTGCTTGCAGGCGCTGAAAGAGTTGAGGGTACACTCTTCGGCAACGGTGAGCGTACAGGTAATATGGATATCGTTACAATGGGACTTAATATGTTCACACAGGGCGTTGATCCTAAACTTGACTTTTCAAATCTTCCAAAGCTCCGTGAAATCTACGAGCGTTGCACAAATATGAAGATTGACCCTCGTCAGCCATATATCGGCGAGCTTGTATTTACAGCATTCTCGGGCTCACATCAGGACGCTATCAACAAGGGTATGAAGTATATGAAAGAAAGCGGAACTGAGTACTGGGAAATTCCGTATCTTCCGATTGACCCTGCCGATGTCGGCAGAGAGTATGAGCCGATTATCAGAATCAACTCACAGTCCGGTAAGGGCGGTGCGGCTTTTGTTATGAACAACAACTTCGGTTATGACCTTCCGAAGAGAATGCATCCCGAATTTTCAAAGCTTGTTCAGGCAAAATGTGAGGAGCTTGGCAGAGAGCTTATTCCGAAAGAGTTGTTTGAGGTGTTCGAGAAGAATTATCTTGAGCATAAGCAGAAATATGTTCTCTCAAGCAGAAAGATTTATGAAGAGAGCGAAAACGGCAATGATTATGTTCACTTCAAGGGCAAGATGAAGATTAACGGCAACGAAGAGGTTTCTCTCAGCGGTGTCGGCAACGGTCCTATTGATGCATTCTTCAATGCAATCAAAAAGGTCGGTCTTGACAAGTACGAGTTCATCTCATACAGTCAGCACGCAATTTCTCAGGGTTCTGACTCAAAGGCTGTTTCATATATCGAACTCAAAAAGCCTGACGGAAAGAATATCTTCGGCATCGGCATTGATTCAAATGTCAATGTTGCATCGGTACTCGGTGTTCTCAACGCAATCAACAGAGCCGAGGCTTAATCAATTTAACAATTCAATTTTCAGGGCTGTACATATGTGCAGTCCTGTTTTTTATGAAACAAGATGTTAATAATTGACTTTTGAAACGCAGACATATATAATGTAAACATATAATTGCAAATAGAAATTGTAGGGGTTAAAATGAAAAAGAAAGTAATTATAATTATTGCAGTGGTTTGTGTAGCGATTATTGCCGTTGTCGGTACAATCTTCGGCGTAAATGCTTACAACAATTACACCATACAGCAACAGACAGAACAGCAAGTCAAAAGTATTGACGATACATACTCAAAATTTACAAAGGAAACCGACAGAGCCAAAAAGTTAGTTATATTATCCGATTTCATTAAGAACAAGCCATCAACAAGTGATGAAATCAAGGTTGAAGTGTTAAACTCTGTTGAGCCAAAGTACAATGAAACACTTGCAAAAATGCAAAAGTTTTTCACAGATGATTATGATAAGACAATAAAGGATAATACTATCGACAGCAAAACACTTGAAAAGACTAACGATAAAAAGAAGTTGCAGTCTTGTATTGATAATCTTGAGGCTTTAAAGAAAACAATTGATTACGAAAAAAGCAATGTATTCTATAAAAAGGATATTGGCAACTACGATAAAAAGCCTGACGAATTGATTAGTTCTTATAATGACAGAATAACTGCCATTGAAAAAGCCGAAGCTGAAGCAAAGGCTAAGAAAGAAGCCGAGGCAAAAAAGAAAGCCGAAGAAAAAGCTAAACAGGAAAAGAAGAAGCAAACCGGGAGCAGTAACACAAACAACACCGATAACTCCTACAGTGATAATACAAACAGTTACAGCGACAGCGGAAACAGCTACAACAGCGGTGACAATAATTACAGTTCTAACGATAGTAACTACAGCAGTGGAAATAATTATAACTATGATTCAGGCAATTCATCATCTAGTTCTAATTCTTCACATGGAAATTGGACTTATAGATATGGCGATGACGAAAATGGATATAGTTATTCTGATAATAACGGAAATCATTGGGATGATGAAGGGCATACATGGACTGATGAAGATATAAAAGGATGGGGATATGGATATTATGGAAATTAATAAATTTGTTTTAAATTTTAATTAATTATAATTTCTATTTTATTTCTAATTTTTAACAACCTGTTATAAAACTTTTATCGGTCGGATAATTTATTAAAATTATCCGACCGATTTTTTGCGTAAAGTCGGATGTAATTTTTTGTTTAATGTAAAATTCAAATACCGCTTTCAGAAAAATGTTACAAATCGCCTTTAAAAATCAAGAATTTCGTTACAAATGATTGAATATTTTCAAGAATAATGTTACACCGCCTTTATTTGTCCTTAAATTGCCCATAATAAGCCTGTGTGCGAAAAATAGGGACATACAGCTAACATAAGCCATATGCCCCTGAAAATCAGTTTTAAAGCTTATTTTATACTGTTTTCGTAAGACTCGATCATCTTTTTAACCATCTGACCGCCTACAGAACCTGCTTCTCTTGCAGAAATGTCGCCGTTATATCCCTGTTTGAGGTTTACGCCTACTTCGTTGGCACATTCCATCTTAAAGCGTTCCATGGCTTCCTTTGCCTGAGGTACATTAATCTGATTGTTATTGCTTGACATAATTTGTTTTCTCCTTTTCAAAACTTTTAAATCTCGTTAAATTTATTAATAAAGCGGCGTTTCGGCATCCCGTTTTCATCGCCGCAATAGTATTGTTTGCGGTGAAATTCGTTTTATTATTTGTAATTTTTTCAAGTTTTGAATTTCACAAAAAACATCATACAAAGCAAAAAGCAGCTATGCCAAACGACATAACTGCTTTTTATATTGTGTATGAAAGGGTTAGGGAAATAAGCCTTTCGTCTTGCTGTTGAATATATTAAATTACTTCTTCTCGATTGAATCGGTCTTGTAGATGAAATCAACCTTACCGTCCATATCATCGGAAATACCGCTGTAGTTGTTGTACTTCTTTGATGCTTTCTGAACAGCCTTGAAACGGTCGATGATATCCCGGACATCACCGTTTGCGGCATCAACAATGCTGTCAATGCCCTCCTCTTTGAACTTCTTCATACCCTTGGACAATGTCATTGCACCGTCATTGAGCTGTTTAACGCCGTCAACAAGTGCTGCACTGCCGTCCTTGAGAGTACCAACGCCCTCGAAGAGGCTCTTTGTACCGTCCGAAAGTGAGCTTGTGCCGTTTTTGAGAGTCTTTACACCGCTTTTAAGGCTTGATGTACCGTCCTTGAGGGTTGAAGTACCGCTCTTGAGTTCGCTTGTACCGCTCTTAAGACTTGAAGAACCGTTTTTGAGCTGACCGGCACCGCTTACAAGTGAACCTGTGCCGTCCTTGAGTGTGTATGTGCCGGCAAGAATCTGCTGAGCGCCCTCGTTAGCCTGATCAACACCCGCTGTGTATGAAAGCACACCCTGATAGAAAGTGTTGTAGCTGTCAAGCTGAGTTTTGAGAGCCTGAAGTGACTTTCTGCCTGCCTGAGCTTTTGCAACACCTGCCTGAATCTGACTCTGAACCTCTTCGCTGTTCATATTTGTTTCGATAAGGCTCTGAATCTGTGCCTCTGTATTGCTGTCAATTGTAGTCTGAACCGCAGACGAACTCATCTGTGTAGAAACTGCAGTAGAAACCTGAGCCTGAACTTCCTCGCTGACCTGACCTGCGGCAACAGCGGCATCATACTGATCTGCCGTCATACCAAGACCTGCGGCTACGAGAACCTGTTCCGTAACAGACTTTCTTACTGTTGCCTCAACGGCAGTTCTGATAACATCCTTCTGGCTGTTTACAGTTGCCGTTACTGTTTCGAGTGCTGTATTGTAAGCGAGCTTCTGAGCATTTTCATCGCTGAGTGATGAAATAAGTCCTTCAAGAACGCTGTCATAGTTTTTAATTGTAAGCTTGTCGGCTGTAAGACCTGCGGCGGCAATCTGAGTGTCGGCAGTTGAAAGAAGTGTGTTAAACACCTGTTCTGCACCGCCGTTTAGAGTTGCACTGTTGGATGAAAGCTTGCCGAGACCGCCCGCAAGTGTTGCAACATAACTGCTGAGACTTGCCGCACCGTTGTCAACCTGTGACGCACCGCCTGCAAGTGTTGCAAGACCGCTGTCAAGCTGTGATGCACCGCTGTCAAGCTGTGACGCACCGTTTTTGAGCTTTGCCGCACCGTCATCAAGCGTTTTTGCACCGCTTGAAAGACCGTCTGCACCGCTGTCAAGTTTTTTTGCACCGCTGTTTACCTGTTCTGCACCGTCATAAAGCTTGTCTATACCTTCAATGAGTGTGCCTGACTTGTCAAGAAGTGTGCCGATACCGTCATAAAGCTGTGAAGAACCGTCAACAAGCTGTTCTGCGGCGTCTTCGAGTTCATCAAGAGAATCCTTAAGCTCGTCAACCTTTGAAAAATCAACATCGTTGAAAATATCGTTCATTGCAACTGTCATTGTTGTTGAAAGTTCAAAATCGGTTGTATCTGCTGTGATTTCAACATAATCAGGGATTTCCATTTCATCCTTGTCAATATCAAGGCTGTCCTGCATACCCGGAAGAGCAAAACCGGCAACGATTGTTCTTGTACCGTCATTGATAGCCTTGCCGTTTGAAACCTCAACATTTTTGAAGTTGTCATCGTCAAGAATCATACCCGAAAGCATAAGGAACGGAACATTAACTTCTTCTGTCTTGCCGTTAATCTTAACCTTTTCCTTCTGTGTGTTTTCATAGTCAATGCGGATTGTAACCTTACCGCTCTTGCCTGCAATTTCATCTGCAGAAACAGTTTTGCCGTTGAGCTTGTAGCTTAATTTGAGCTTTACGGGAAGTTCGGTTGTGCCTGTTCCCTGATAGTAGATATCATCGCCATTTGCAGCCCACTCATAAGCGTTGTCTTCGTTTACCGTGTATGTTTCGTCGCCCTTAACATTTTTAACATTCTTGAGGTTTGAAACATCCTTTACCTTGCCTTTTGTATCTACACCCTTGAGCCAGTCGCTTACAATGATTTTCTTAGCCGCACCGCTTGCGTCGGCAATGACATAAACGGTTTCATTTTTGCTGAGCTTTTTGAGAGCCTCTTTAGTTGTGCTTGCCTTCTTAACAGCCTCAACCGTACTTTCTGTCTGAACACCGAGAGCCTGTGCAGTATTGTCTGCACCGGCGGAATAAGCGGCAACACCTACTCCGCTGCAAAGAATTGTGAGTGCAAGCGCACCTGAAATAGCACCCTTGATATAGTTTTTGCTTAAAAATTTATGATTATTATTTTTGTTAGTCTTTTTCATTGTACAGCATCCTCCGAAATTGATGTTTTTTTCGGCTTAAAACCGAGAGTTGTCTTTGCAATTATCTTGTCGAACAGCATAAACATTGCCGGCAAAATAAGCGTTACGCAGAACATACTGATGACAGCGCCTCTTGCAAGGAGCTTACAGATTGATGAAATAAGGTCAACATCCGAGTAGAATGCGACGCCGATTGTAGCGGCAAAGAGTCCCATTGCACTAACGATAATTGACGGAATTGAAGTTTCAAGAGCCGTAATAACCGAGGTGCGTTTATCGTTTCCGAGATACCTTTCCTTCTTATATCGTGTCGTCATTAAAATTGCGTAGTCAACCGTTGCACCAAGCTGAATTGTACTTATACAGATAGGCGTGATGAACGGGAGCGACTCGCCCATAAGATGCGGAATACCAAGGTTGATAAAGATTGCAAGCTCAATAACCGCAACAAGAATAATCGGAAGTGTGATACTCTTTTCAACAATCGCAATGATAATGAAGATTGCAACAATAGAAATTGCATTTACAACCTGAAAGTCAACTGTCGTGATGTTTACAAGGTCGTTTGTACAAGCGGCTTCACCGATGAGAAGTCCGTCCTTATCATACTTTGTAATGATTTTATTCAACTCGTCAATCTGCTTTGCCATAGGATCTGTGGCTGTTTTGTACTCAGAGTTGATAAGCATAAGCTCCCATTTATCATTTTTGAGAACGCTTGTGATTGACTCGGGAAGAACTTCTTCCGGAACAAGCGAACCTACAACGCTTTCAAGACCGAGAACATATTTTACGCCGTCAACCTTTTCAAGCTCGTTTGTCATATTTCTTGCGTCCTTTGCAGAAAGCGAAGAATCAACAAGAACCATATGTGTTGTACCGACACCGAATTCATCTTTAAGCTTTGTGTTGGCAATTACATTTGCCATATCTTCGGGAAGACTTTCCGACAAATCGTAGTAAATCTCATTGTTTGTCTGGCTGTATGCCGAATAGAACGGATAAATAAGAGCCGCAAACATTACGAGAAATACGGGAAAAATTTTAACAAGTCCTGTTGCAAGCTTCTTTGTTGACGGAATAAGCGACTTGTGCATTGTCTTTTCAAGAGGCTTGTCAAGAACAAGAATAAGTGACGGAAGAACCGTTACACAGGAGATAACACCGAGGATAACACCCTTTGCCATTACAATACCGAGGTCAAGACCGAGTGTGAATGTCATAAAGCAAAGTGCGATAAAGCCTGCAACCGTTGTGATTGAACTTCCGATTACAGAACGGACGGTTTCGTGAATTGCAACAGCCATTGCCTGCTTGTGGTTTTCACAAATGCCCTTTTGTTCTTCATAACTGTGCCACAGGAAGATTGAGTAGTCCATTGTTACCGCAAGCTGAAGGACTGCCGCCAACGCTTTGGTAATGAATGAAACCTCACCCATAAAGTAGTTACTGCCCATATTTACGAGGATAGCAACCGCTATACTTGCAAGGAACACAAACGGGATAATCCAGTTATCCATAAAGATCATCATTGCAATTACCGCAAGGACAACAGCGATTGCAACATAAGTCATTTCCTGTTCCTCAAACATATCCTTCATATCCGTAATCATTGCCGACATACCCGAAACAAAGCATTGTTTACCGGCAACCGAACGGATTTCTTCGATAGCGTTCATTGTTTCATCAGCTGATGTTGAGGTATCGAAGAATACCGCCATCATTGTTGCATTTCCCGAATTGAACGCATCATAAATTTTGTCAGGCAACATTTCCTTTGGAATTGAGATGTCGGCAAAATCGTCATACCAAAGAACCGTATCAACATGGTCAATTTCTTTGATTTTTTCCTCTGTTGCCGCAACATCCTTATCATCCATATTCTCAAAGATGAGGAATGAAAAAGCACCCTTTCCGAAGTCATCAAGCAGATAATCCTGACCCTTGATTGTGTCGAGGTTATCGGGAAGATAACTAAGAATGTCGTAATTAACCCTTGTAAATGCCATTCCCAAGGCTGACGGAATCATCAGCGCAACGGCAAGTATAAGGATTACGAAACGGCTTTTAACAACCGCTTTCCCTAACTTCATATTTCATACTCCTTCATATATGATTTGCAGACTGCACTCTGCATTCAAAGGAACGATCCGAGAGGTGAACCGTATTTCCTTTGTCCGTAATATATTCTATTACGGCTTTGTTAAAATTTAAACAGACACAAAAAATGCCGTGTCAGGAATTTAGACACGGCAATAAATTTGTACGGAAATCAGACATTTTGTTAAATTCGTCTGTATTTCAGACACGCAAGCAAGCGCAAATATTCACTTTTAACCAATAAAACAGCAATCAGGCATTGATTTTGGCACATCTGTCCAATGCAGACTCCATTGAACCCTCAAACAGCTCACAAATGCGTTTCATCTTAAATTTGAGGTCATATTTCATACCTCCGCCGAGCCAGTCGATAATAAAACCGACAAGCTGACACTTGTAATACATAATCATTGCGTCAAGGTCTTCTTCGGCAATATTTTTTGTAATTTCAAGCTTGTCAAAATAGCTTTTTATAGCGTGAGTACAAATCCTGTTGAGATACACATCAAATGTAGTTCTGTTCGCAGAATTGTAAATGTGCTGAATCACCGACTTGTTTGAAAAAGCGTAGTCAATTACAGAAATCAGGCTTTCATAAACAGAGGTATTGTTGTCGGTTTCGGTCGCAACAAATCTGTCAGCCTCTTCAACGAGAATTTCCTCAAGAAGCGACGGAATGTCGTCAAAATGGTAGTAGAAAGAATTACGGTTAATTCCGCATTCTTCAACAATTTCCTTGACTGTAATTTTATTCAACGGCTTTTTATTCAAGAGCGAAATAAATGTCGCCTTGATAGCCGCCTTTGTAAATGTCGGCATAGTGTCCCCCCTGAAAATTGCAAAACATCCGTGTGCAGACGGATATTTCCGTTCCGAATTTTTTCATACACAATATATGCAGCCGATTGCTACACTAATCAAAGTAAATTGTATCACAATTATTTAAAAATAGCAATAACAAGCATATTAACAAAATCAGGGGTTTGTCACATATTGTGACCTTATCCCGAATTTGCACACAAAATCATACAAAACTCCTATTTTGCAATAAATTTACATCTATTGAGTTGACTTTGCACTGCAAACAGCATATAATATAAGTACAATAAATTGCAACGGAGTGATTATAATGGCAAGTACAAATTTTAGTGTCCGTATGGACAGCGATATAAAAAAGCAATGTGAATCTCTTTACAAAGAACTCGGTATGAATCTTACAACAGCAATCAATGTTTTTCTGCGTCAATCTTTGCGTGTCGGCGGTTTTCCTTTTGAAGTTAGGATTGACCAGCCAAACAAAGAAACCATTGCCGCAATGCTTGAAGCAGAAAGAATTGCAAAAGATCCCGAAGTAAAACATTATTCCGATGTTGAAGAAGCTCTTCAGGAGCTTAAAAGATGAACCGAGATATCGTATGGACAACGCAGTTCAAAAAAGACTACAAATTAGCACTTAAAAGGCATATGGATATTGAACTGCTTGATAATATCATTAGAAGTTTATCTCGTGGTGAAACTTTGCCCGAGAAAAATAAAGACCATGCGTTGACAGGAGATTGGGGTGGACACAGAGAATGTCATATTCAGCCCGACTGGTTACTTGTGTACCGCATAGAAGATGATGTTCTTGTATTGACATTATCACGAACAGGAACACACAGCGACTTGTTCGGAAAATAATATTCAGCAAAGGGGATTTAACAATGAACATAGAAACCTGCACCAAAGAAGAACAGGATTACCTTGTTGACAGATTGGTTGAATATAATTTGACTCAAGTTGAAACCACACAAAAAGAAAACTTTATAGATTTAAGCAGAAAAATTGTTAAGAACGGCAAGATAATAGCCGGCATTATAGCGAGAATGTATTGCTGGAATGTCGTTTATGTTGACACTTTATGGGTTGACCCAAATTACAGAGAAAGAAAAATCGGTAAATCACTCTTGAAAAATGTAGAAACAGAAGCTAAATCAAACGGAGCAAAATTAATTCATTTGGATACATTTGATTTTCAGGCAAAGGAATTCTATAAAAAGCAAGGATATGTTGTGTTCGGAAAATTAGACGACTGTCCTGAAAATCATTGTAGATATTTCATGAAGAAATTATTGTAGTCTTTTGGGCAAAACACATTTCTGTATAATACTTATTTTGCACTAAAAAAGCGTGGCACAATGGTAGCTACTCATAAAACAGTATCCACCAACAAACTGAAATAGGGTAGCTGC
>OLZR01001152.1_pt1 | contig 10902 bp, 9 predicted proteins | sample 1644421 | NCBI WGS metagenome assembly OLZR01 (sample SAMEA103958132, study PRJEB25191) | human gut metagenome | biome: human-associated habitat [ENVO:00009003]; feature: intestine environment [ENVO:2100002]; material: feces | place: Germany | collected 2013/2015 | reverse complement strand
CATTCGCCGCAGGATATGCACTTTTCTTTGGTATACGCGAGCGTCGGCCGTGGTGATATTCCCTCGGGATTATGACACCATACACACTTCAATGGACATCCTTTAAAAAATACGGTAGTACGGATTCCGTCACCATCATGAATAGAATACTTCTGGATATTTGTTATAAGATCCATGATATTCTCCTTTCTTCTCATCGAACTTGCTGTTTTTCATTTGTTTTTTCTATATTTAGACCAGCGTTCGTACTATAGTCTAATCATAACAAAAGAAATAGAGTTTGTCAAGACTTTGACAAACTCTATTGTGATATTTCAACATTTTTATTCTATGTATGGCAATATATTTTTTCTTCTACAGGAACAATTTTACACAGGCAATCGCAATTGATGCAACTGCAACGATCCGCTTCAGCATCTTCTGATTGATCCTCGTCGCATTCTTGCAAGATAGATTCCGAGCATTGCGATCACCGACACCATGAATCCGAAGTATACTGTTCCGTTATTTAATCATTACTGCATGCAAAAACGTAGGAATGTACCTTGTATTTTATTCCGGCCGGGTATCCGCCGCTTTATGCATTAAACGTTAAGGAACTGACTCTCCACCAGCTCCCATATCTCATCCCGTCCCTGTTTCGTCACGGATGAAAATGGAATCACAACGGTTCCAGGCAACACTCCCAAACCTTCTTTTACGATCTTGATCTGTTTGTCTTTCTGGCTGCGTTTGATCTTGTCAAGTTTTGTTGCGATGATCACCGGATTGAAGCCCTGCGACACGATCCACTCATACATCATCTTGTCATTACCGGATGGTTTGTGACGGATGTCGATCAGAAGGAAGACAACTTTCAGCTGTTTTGAGCCATGCAGATAACGTTCGATCAGCTGTCCCCATTTGATTTTCTCCTGTTCGGATACCTTCGCATATCCGTATCCCGGGAGGTCTACCAGATATAATTCTTCATTGATATTATAGAAGTTGATCGTCTGTGTCTTTCCCGGTGTTGCGGATATTCTCGCGTAAGATTTACGGTTCATAAGTGCATTGATCAGGGATGACTTTCCTACGTTGGATTTCCCTGCAAATGCGATCTCCGGGAGTGTATTCTCCGGAAGCTTGCTGGTGATTCCACATACGGTTTCCAGGTTAATATTTCTGATTATCATATATTTCTCCTTTGATTCATCTCCTGACCTGTGTCAGAAGATCTGACTATACGAGTGCCTCTTTGAGCACCTCATCCATGTGTGTTACAAATTTTATCTCCAGTCCCTTTGTGATCTCTGTAGAAATTTCTTCTACATCTCTTTCATTTTTCGCCGGGACAAGTACGGTCTTCATTCCCGCATTCTTGGCAGCCAGAAGTTTTTCCTTTAAACCACCAATCGGAAGTACTCGACCGCGCAGTGTGATCTCTCCTGTCATGGCAAGATCTGCACGTACTTTTCTTCCTGTTACTGCCGACATGATTGCAGTCGCCATCGTAATGCCGGCAGACGGTCCGTCTTTCGGAACCGCTCCTTCCGGAATATGGATATGTATATCGTGTTTCTTGAAGAAGTCATCTGCAATATCATGTTCCTTGCTTACCGAACGGATGTAACTGATTCCTGTTCTTGCGGATTCTTTCATGACATCACCAAGCTGGCCTGTCAGAAGGATCTCTCCCTCTCCCGGCATCACATTCACTTCAATCTGAAGGGTATCGCCTCCAACGCTGGTCCATGCAAGTCCACGCACGATGCCAACCTCGTCTTCTTCATTTGCCATCTGGTAGCTATATAGTTCTTTTCCAAGATAATGTTCCAGATTTCGTTCTGTCACATGTATCGATGTCTTCTTTTTCTCCAGAATTTCCATCGCTACTTTACGGCAGATGTCTCCGATCTTCCGCTCTAACTGACGGACACCGGCTTCTTTCGTATAATTTCGTGCCATCTTCCAGATTGCATTCTTACTAATCGTTACCTGATCTGCTTTCAGGCCATGCTTTTCGATCTGCTTCGGAATCAGATGTTCCTGTGCGATGTGAAGCTTTTCATTTTCTGTATAACTGGTTACCTCAATCACTTCCATACGGTCCAGAAGCGGTCTTGGTATTGTCTGCAGACTGTTTGCCGTTGTGATAAATAACACCTCTGACAGATCAATCGGTACTTCCAGATAATGGTCTACGAACTTATTATTCTGCTCTCCATCCAGTACTTCCAGAAGTGCAGAGAATGTATCTCCCTTATAATCATTGCTGACCTTATCGATCTCATCTAGCAGCATCAGCGGGTTCTTAACTCCTGCCTGCTTTATTCCATTTGCAATTCTTCCCGGCATTGCACCTACATAGGTCTTTCTGTGACCGCGGATTTCTGCTTCATCACGGACACCGCCCAGTGAGATTCTGACATATGGCTTCTTCAGAGCTCTGGAAAGAGATTTCGCAATGGATGTCTTTCCGGTTCCCGGAGGACCCACCAGACAAATGATCGGTGCTTCTCCTTTTTTCGTAAGCGCACGCACTGCAAGATATTCCAGTACACGCTCTTTTACTTTTTCCAGACCATAATGGTCCTCATCCAACACCTGTCTTGCAAATGCAATGTCTTTGTGTTCTTTACATGTCTTATCCCAAGGCATCTCCAGCATCGTTTCGATATAAGTACGGATTACTCCTACTTCTGCCGGAGAATTCATCGAATTACGGAAACGCTTGATCTCTTTATTCAGCTTTTCTTTTACTTCCTTCGAAGCCTTCAGTGCATCCACTGCCTGCTGGAACTCATCGGCATCTGACATCGTATTGTCATCACCTAGTTCTTCACGAATCACTTTCAGTTCTTCTCTTAAAATATATTCTCTCTGATTCTTATCCACGCGTTCTTTTACTTTGCTCTGGATCTCTTCTTTTACCTTCTGGGCCTGAATCTCATTTACAATCTTATATACGAGCAGCTCATATCGTCTCATAAGATTCGTCTCTTCCAGTAATTCCTGTGCGTCTTCGAATGCAAATGGCATATTTGCCGCAATTACATCTACGAGATGTTTCAGATCCCGGATTGCCTCTACCTGCATTCCCAGCTCTTTTGAAAGTTTTGGATTCTTCAACAAGTATTCTTTAAATACATCCTGTAATCCCCGGATCATTGCCTCGAGATTCATTGGATTTTTCGCTGTCTGTTCTTCGGATACATCTTCATCATCCGGCAGTTCTACTATCGTTGCCTGAAGATATGGTGTCTCACTGTCCAGTCTTACAAGACTTGCTCTTGCTTCTCCGGATACAAGTACACGACTCATTTTCTTCGATAATTTTACCACCTGTCTTATGGTTACCACACAGCCAACCAGATATACATCTTCTGCGCCCGGCTCCTCTGTTTCCAGATCTTTCTGAGCGCTGACGAATAATTTCTGTCCGTTTTTTACTGCCTCTTCGATTGCCAGCAGTGATTTTTCCCTGCTTACATCAAAATGTCTGACCTCTTCTGGCAGTATGGTGAGCCCTCTTAAGGCAACCATAGGCAGACTATAGGTTTCTCCTGTCATATATTCACACTCCTGTTCATCGGTTGGATTATTTTGGTACAAAATCAGCGGGTACAATATTTCTTCGCACCCGCCGTCTTTCTTTTTCATTTATTATGCACTTTCTGAATCAGGTTCTGCATGTTCACATACAGGTTCTCCCGTTCCTTTTACAACATCCTCTGTGATGCGGCATGTCTTCAATGTCTCATCCGATGGTGCCTTATACATGATATCCATCATGATATTTTCCATAATCGCTCTCAAACCTCTGGCTCCTGTCTTTCTCTTCAGGGAAGTCTCAGCGATTGTTTCCAGTGCTTTTTTATCAAATGTAAGCTTAACACCGTCCAGTTCAAGCATCTTCTGGTACTGTTTTGTCAATGCATTCTTCGGTTCTGTAAGAATCTTTACCAATGCATCTTTGTCCAGCATCTCTAATGCTACTGTAACCGGCACACGGCCCACCAATTCCGGAATCAGACCGAATTTCACAAGATCCTGTGGCAATATCTGCTGAAGCAGTCTGTCTACATCGTCTTCATGTTTCTCCGCAATCTCTGCATTAAATCCAATTGATTTCTGATCAATACGTTTTTCAACAATCTTCTCAATTCCTTCAAAGGCTCCACCACAAATAAATAAAATATTCGTAGTATCGATCTGGATCATCTCCTGATGTGGATGCTTTCTTCCTCCCTGCGGAGGTACGTTCGCAACGGTTCCTTCTATGATCTTAAGAAGTGCCTGCTGCACACCCTCACCGGATACATCTCTGGTGATCGACGGATTCTCTGATTTTCTTGTAATCTTATCAATTTCATCAATGTAAATGATTCCGTACTCGGCACGTTCGATATCCCCATCTGCAGCCTGAATAATCTTTAAAAGAATATTCTCTACATCCTCTCCGACATATCCTGCTTCTGTAAGCGCTGTCGCATCGGCAATTGCAAATGGTACTCCCAGAATCTTTGCCAGTGTCTGCGCTAAAAGAGTTTTTCCGCAGCCTGTCGGACCAAGCATAAGAATATTACTCTTTCCGAGTTCCACTCCCAGTTCTTTTCCTGACATCACACGTTTATAATGATTATAAACGGCTACGGATAACACTTTCTTAGCTTCATCCTGACCAATAACATATTCATCCAGGAATGCTTTAATCTCTTCCGGTTTTAAAAGATTGATATCCGAGAACGGATTCCATTCTCTTCCGTTCTCGTATTCAAATTCTTCTTCTATAATCTCTGCGCAGACATCTACACACTCATCACAGATATATGCCCCATTAGGGCCTGCAATCAGCTTTCTTACCTGATTCTGCGTCTTATTACAGAACGAGCATCTTACCTGATCATCGTTCTTTCCTACCATACTCTTCACCTCGTCTGAGGACGTCCTTAGCGGCTTTTAATGACTTCGTCAATCAGACCATATGCTTTGGCTTCTTCCGCAGTCATGAAATTATCTCTTTCAGTATCTGCATTGATCACCTCTAACGGCTGTCCTGTATTTTCTGCCAGAATCTGATTCAGTTTCTGACGGGTTTTTAAGATATGATCTGCTGCGATCTGAATCTCTGTTGCCTGTCCCTGAGCTCCACCAAGTGGCTGATGGATCATGATCTCAGAGTTTGGAAGCGCAAGTCTTTTGCCTTTTGTTCCACCTGTAAGAAGGAATGAGCCCATACTTGCAGCCATACCGATACAGATTGTCTCAATATCGCATTTAATATACTGCATGGTATCATAAATTGCCATTCCGGCTGTTACAGAGCCTCCCGGGCTGTTAATATACAAATGGATATCCTTCTCCGGATCTTCTGCTTCCAGAAACAGAAGCTGTGCAACGATCACACTTGCGGATACATCTGTTACTTCTTCACCCAGAAATATAATTCTGTCTTTCAATAATCTTGAATAGATGTCGTAAGAACGTTCTCCACGGCTTGTCTGTTCAACAACGTAAGGTACTAAACTCATATTCAGGCCTTCCTTCTATTCGTAGAATGGATGCAGGTTTTTACTTCTTACTCTTCTGTTTTTTCTACTTCTTTTGCAGCATCTGCCAGAATAGTAACTGCTTCCTGAACAGCCATATCTTTCTTCATCTGCTCCATCTCGTTCTCACCGATGAGATCTTTTAATTTGTCTGCTTCCATCTTGTACATCTCTGCCATCTTGGAGATCTCTTCGTTAACTTCTTCCTCTGTTGGCTGGATGTTCTCTACCTCAGCGATCTTCTCAAGAACAAGTCTTGTCTGGATTCTCTTAAGAGCCTGTGGCTTCATGTCTTCCATCATCTTGTCAACGCTCTGGCCTGTGAACTGGAAGTACTGCTCCATGGAAAGACCCTGGGACTGCATTCTTCTTGCGAAATCGTCAAGCATCTGACGTGTCTGTGTCTCGATCATTGCCTCCGGAATATCCATCTGTGCATTCTCGATCACTTTATCTACTGCTGCATCTTCTTTTGCACGACGTGCATCTTCTGCTTTCTTCTCTGTGAGGTTCTTCTTAACGTCTTCCTTGTACTCAGCAAGTGTATCAAACTCAGATACATCCTTAGCAAAGTCATCGTCAAGCTCCGGAAGCTCTTTTGCTTCGATCTTCTTAACATCGCACTGGAATACAGCTTCTTTGCCAGCCAGCTCTTTTGCCTGATACTCCTCCGGGAATGTAACCTTAACTTCTACGTGATCACCTGTGTTAGCACCAACAAGCTGCTCCTCGAATCCCGGGATGAAGGTGTTGGAACCAAGTGTCAGCGGATAGTCTGTTCCTTTACCGCCCTCGAATGCCTCACCGTCTACGAAGCCCTCGAAATCGATAGTTGCTGTATCGCCGTTCTGTGCTGCACGATCCTCAACTGTAATGGTTCTGGAGTTTTTCTCCTGCTCTTTCTTAAGCTCAGCCTCAACTTCCTCGTCTGTTACCTCTGTCTCAGACTTCGGAACCTCAAGTCCTTTATAGTCACCAAGAGTTACCTCTGGTTTAGTAGCTACTTCTGCTGTAAAGATAAATGGTTTGCCAGGCTCAACCTGTGTTACATCGATCTTAGGCTGGGAAACGATCTCAAGATCACACTCAGCAAGTGCTTTGCTGTAATGCTCAGGGATCAGAGCGTTTGCAGCGTCCTCAAGGAATACTCCCTTTCCGTACATCTGCTCGATCATTTTTCTTGGAGCTTTTCCTTTACGGAATCCCGGAATAGAAATTCTGCCTTTTGCTTTCTGGTATGCATTCTGCATTGCTTTGTCAAGATCCTCGGCGGAAACCTCGATTGTAAGTTTCGCCATGTTTTTCTCCATTTTCTCCACCTGTAAACTCATGTTTCTTGTTCCTCCTTAATCATATCGAGTAAATACCTTATATAAAATAGTTAACACTCGCATTATATATTTACAGTCATTTCTGTAGTATAGCATAACCACTGTAAAAACGCCAGTATTTTTTTCAGTTTTCCATATGCCCCCACAGGGCATTTCTCAGCTGCCCACGTCCTCAATGTTAAAGTAATTTTCTGTCTTTCTTATGTTGTTAAGACAAAATGTAAAAATCCTTTTATAAGTTTTAGGCGTATAATGAACACCATCGTCTGTACCGTCTCCCGTATTGGATACAGTACCATATCCGGTCCGCATCAGATAACTGTAAACATCAATATAGTGGTACTGACTTCCAAGCTCACCGGCAAGACCGCTGTTAAAAGTCCGGACATCCTCACATTTACGATTCTTGGTACTTCCCTTTTCCCCTCCATTGATCGGATTCACAGACATATAATACAGACTGCAGTTTTTCATGGAAAGCTTTGTTCCCAGCTTTTTCATATAAGACACGTACTGTGAGAGTCTATCATTCAGATCCTGTTTTCCGTTAATATCTCTGAGATCATTGATACCATGATTAAACACCACTGCGATCTTTGCGTATTTTTCATTTTTACGATATTTTTCTATTTCTTTCAAAAGAGCCTGTGCGCCCGTTGACTTCAGCCAGCCCAGTTCCGTATTAGAACAGCATACAAAGCTGACATGGATGTCCACATACTCCTTTCCAAACTGTTCGTACAATACCTTCTGAAGACCATATGTCCTGGAATCTCCCACAAAGATGATCCTTTCGTAATTCTCAGGATAATGAAAGCTGTTCCTGACCAGATTCGGTTCCTGATACCGCCAGAATCTCACCGCATAGAGATGCATGGTCCCACTGACTGTGATCACCTGTCCGGCTTCATACCTTGGTGCGGTCTTCTGACCTGCCCTGGTAGACCATCCAAGGAATGTATAATTCTCTTCATTGGCCATCACCGGTAGTTTCAGTTTTCCGCTTGGAGCCTGGATGATCTTGTAGATATCTCCGTCATTCCTGTGCAGGATCAGTTTGGGATTGTTCTTCTTTTTTATCACTGCATAAAACGTTACATTTCTTTTTACAAAATATTTTTTTCCCGGCTTATATCCTGCCTCCGCTCCTCCTTTTTTCAGAGACCATCCTTCTGCCTGATATCCTGCTGGGACCTGCGGCACTTTGGGAATCGTGATCATGGAACCATATTTCTGTTTCTTTTCCAATTTTTTATATATAGCAGAGGAGGCTCCTCCGCCTGACCTGAAAGATACGGAATACACTTTTTTGCAAGCATTCCCGAATGTATCATCCGACCAGTCAAAGCCGGCAGCTGACACCAAATTTCCTGTGGCTGTCATCAGTATAACAAAAAGCGCCACTACCCACAGGACCTGTTTCATCTCTTTTTTCATGCTCTTACATACACCACCGATTCAGCGATCTCTTCTGCCTTTGCGCTTCCCTCCAGCTGTCCGATCAGGGAAAGGCTGAAATCGATGGCTGTTCCAAGGCCTCTGCTGGTAGTTACATTTCCATCTACCACTACAGGCTCCAGAGATGTTCTGGCACTTTTAAGCTGTTCCATAACAGATGGGTACGATGTAGCATTTCTGCCTTTCAGGAATCCAAGTCTCTCGAATATACCTGGTGCCGCACAAATAGCTGCTACCTTGCCACCATTCTGATAGAAATCTGTCAGAAGCTCAGTCAGCGGTTTATATTCCTCCAGATATTTTGTTCCCGGCATTCCTCCCGGAATTACAAACATATCCGCATCGGAAAAATCACATTCTCCAAAGGTACGGTCTGTAAGAAGATCGATCCCATGAGAGGTTCTGATCTCTTTTGTCTCTTTGATAGATACTGTCTGGATGTCGATCCCGGCTCTTCTCATCAGATCTACCACGGTCAGTCCTTCAATATCTTCAAAACCATCTGCGAAAAAAATATATACTTTACTCATGATCCTGTTCATCCTTTCTTTTAAAAATCCATAAATATTTTCTGTATTCCCCATTCCCTTCCATAATGCTTTTTCCATCTGAAAATGTCAAGAAATTTCAACAGATATGCCATTGCAAATCCTGTTTTTTTCCTGTAGACTGAACATAATATCTTTTCATTTCACAAATCCGGAGGTTTTTTATATGGAGATCGAACGTAAATTTCTGATCCGGAAGGATGACCTTCCGCAGGATCTGGCTTCCTATCCCTGCCACAGGATCGAGCAGGGGTATCTTTGCACTTCCCCTGTCGTCCGCATCCGCCGGCAGGATGATGACTATTTTCTTACTTACAAATCCAAGGGTCTCATGAGCCGTGAAGAATATAATCTTCCGCTCACCGCTGAAGCCTATGAGCATCTGAAGCCTAAAGCAGACGGTATCCTCATTACCAAGGACCGCTATGTGATCCCGGAAAAAGACGGACTTTTTATTGAACTGGATGTGTTCCACGGAGAATACGAGGGAGTTCTTCTGGCTGAGGTGGAATTTCCTACAGAGGAAGCCGCCAATGCCTACACTGCGCCGGACTGGTTCGGAGAAGATGTAACTTATTCCACCAGATATCATAACAGCACCATGAGCCAGGGCTGGCAGAGCGATTACTGTTCACCCCGTTCTCAGTAACACGCTTCGCGATGCACAGAATTTATGCTAATCGCACTTGTATTTCTTATTTCAGGTGCTATAATTAGTAATGCAGGCAGATATAGTTCATCGGTAGAACATCAGCTTCCCAAGCTGAGGAGGCGGGTTCGATTCCCGTTATCTGCTTTCATTGCCAAAGAGGGCACGCAGTCAGGCGTGTCCTTTTTTATAAATTTCAAGGAGGATTTTTGTTTATGAAGATTGGATTTATCGGATGTGGAAATATGGCCTCTGCCATGATCGGCGGTATTCTCCGTCAGGGGATCTTTTCAAAGGACGAGATCATTGTTTCCAACCTTACAGACGAAGGCAGAGCGCGCAGTGAAAAAACTCTTGGTGTTGTCACCACTCTGGATAACAATGAAATAGTCAGATCTGCAAAAACTGTCGTTCTTGCAGTAAAGCCGCAGTTTTATGAGGAAGTTCTCACAGAGGTCCACGACAGTCTCACGACAGAGCACACCATCATCGGAATCGCTCCCGGCAAGACTCTTGCATGGCTGGAAGAAAAAGCCGGTCTTCCTCTGAAAGTTGTCCGTTTTATGCCTAATACTCCTGCACAGGTTGGGGCCGGAATGACTGCTGTATGTACCAATGACCAGGTTTCGGAAGACGAACTGGCAGAAATCCTTAAGATCACAGACAGCTTTGGCTGTACCGAAGTGATACCGGAGCGTCTGATGGACGCCGCAGGCGCTGTAGGCGGCTGTTCACCTGCTTATGTGTTTATGTTTATCGAAGCCATGGCAGATGCCGCTGTCAGCCAGGGAATGCCTCGTAAACAGGCTTATAAATTTGCTTCCCAGACTGTTCTCGGCAGCGCAAAAATGGTTCTGGAAACCGGCAGACACCCGGGAGACCTGAAAGACATGGTCTGCTCACCGGCAGGAACTACCATTGAAGGTGTCCGCACCCTGGAAAAGAGCGGCTTCCGCAGTGCCGTATTCGAAGCGCTTACCGCAGCTGCTGAGAAGGGTAAGAAGTTATAATTTCCGAAAACAAAAACTCCGTGAGGTCTGCATTCACCCGGACCTCACGGAGTTTTTCCATCTCATCTCTTTTATCGTCTGTCGACAGCCCTACAGCAACTCGATCAGTGCGTCAATATCTTCCATTTTTGTTCCCCAGCTTGTGGCAAAACGGATCACTGTATGATCTTCATCATATTTTTCCCAGAAATCAAACTGAACTTCTTTGCCCAGTTCTTCTTTCTTTTTATTTTCCAAAACTACAAACTGCTGGTTCGTGGGAGAATCCAGGAAAAGCTGATATCCTTTTTCCTGAAGGGCTCTTTTCAGCTTCATAGCTGTTTCAATAGCATTTTTGCTGATCCTTGTATACAGATCATCGGTAAACAGTGTGTC
>OLZR01001146.1_pt1 | contig 10973 bp, 10 predicted proteins | sample 1644421 | NCBI WGS metagenome assembly OLZR01 (sample SAMEA103958132, study PRJEB25191) | human gut metagenome | biome: human-associated habitat [ENVO:00009003]; feature: intestine environment [ENVO:2100002]; material: feces | place: Germany | collected 2013/2015 | reverse complement strand
AAACAACGATTTTTAGACGTTTTCAGCACTTTCTGCTCAGAAATCAATGCTCTTTGCGTCTCTTATTTCCACTGTTTCCGTCCGCTCCTTTCGCCGTGTGGGTCAGTGTGTGGGTCAAACCAGAAAACCCAGCGCAAAAACTGCGCCGCAGTAATCAAAGATGAAATCCATTTGTCGGATGAACATAAACCCTCTGAGTTGGAAGTATAAGGCGATATCGAAAAAATATCTTCCGTAAGTGCAGAGAGTGTGGTATACTAGCAATGAAAGTACATGAAAATGGGTGATACGATGCTGAATCTCTATGTTTTGGATGCTGTGTCCAGCAAAAAGGTTCCTGCGGAAATAGATCCTGCGTCAAAAGAGGATTTTGCTGCAACACATGACTGGCAGACAAACTGGGAGTCAACATATGCGAGGCAACTGCCCAATAAAGTCGCGCTTCATCGAGAAGACAATTATGAACTGCTTGGTCTGATGTCCTATGAACTGGATGAACGCGGGCTTGCAGTTGAGGTTCTCTACATGGAGAGCGCACGGCACAGCAACGCAAATCTTCTTCATGCGACAGGCGAGGCCAAGCGATATATCGGTATCGCAAAGGCAATGTTTGCATATGCCGTCCGGATTTCCAAGGAAGCTGGATTTGACGGCGTACTCATTTTTAAGGCGAAAACGAGCGAATTATTGGAATACTATATGCGCGAATTTGGCGCGCGGCAGGTCGGGGCCTATGATCCGTTCCGTCTTGTTCTTTGGGAAGACGCCGCAGAAGCGCTCATTTCTGAATATAGGAGGGATGAATATGAATCGATCTGAATTGCTCCACGCGGAAGAATCCGGAGCTGCCAGCGGATGGGTTTCGCGGCTGAGTCAGGAGGACAGGGAGTATTTCGCCTATCTGCGCAAGGTCTTCAAGCGCTACAATATCACCCCGTCTAAGGCAACACGCCTGGAATATGATTTCGTTATCCGCGTGGCGGAAAGCGAGTTTTATCTGCAAAAAGCAAACGCCTGACACTGTCAGAGAAGGAGCGGGCCATGGATACACTGCAAGCCCGGATCGTGCAGCTTGAACAGGAAAACGCGGCGCTGCGGGCGCTGCTCAAAAAGCACGGGATTGCGTATCCGGAGACGGCTGAAAATCAAATATCCGCGATTGCCAATCAGGGCAGCCGTATGCTTCAAAACGAGGTCACACCGCAGATGGTCTCGTTTTTCTATACCTATTTCAGAGGCCGCAAAGATGTATACAGCGTCCGCAGCCGCCCAAAGGACGGAAAAGCGGGTTATTTTCCGGTCTGTACGCATTTTTGGGATCACAAACTCTGCCCGAAAACGACAGGGCAGAAAATTGCCTGCAGGGACTGCCCGAACCGGGCCTATAAGCCGCTGAACATCCGCGCTCTGCTCGCCCATCTGAAAGGCGAGCGGGAGGACAGCAGCGATGTCGTCGGCATCTATCCGCTGCTCCCGGACGATACCTGCTATTTCCTTGTGTTCGATTTCGATGACCATGAGGGCACGTTTCAGGGCAGCGAAAAAACGGTCTCATGGCGGGACGAAGTCGACGCGCTCCGCAAAATATGCGAACTGGAACAGATCGACGCACTGGTCGAGCGCTCCCGTTCCGGGCAGGGCGCGCATGTCTGGATCTTCTTTTCTGAGCCCGTTTCCGCACAGAAGGCACGGCAGTTTGGAACAGCACTGCTGACAAAGGGTGCGGAGGTGGTCAGCCTGAAAAGCTTTCGCGCATATGATCGAATGCTGCCATTGCAGGAGCATCTGCCGGAGGGAAAGCTCGGCAATCTGATTGCGCTGCCGCTGCAGGGCCGGGCGCTGCGGAATGGAAACAGCGCGTTTGTCGACGAAAACTGGAATGCGTACCCGGATCAATGGGGTGCACTGAAAAGCGCAAGAAAGCTGAGCGTAAAGGAAATCGAGGATAAAATCGCGGCATGGACACCGGAAGCAGGGCTTCTTGGACAACTGGCCGAGGAACCGCAGGAGGCGGAGGAAAACACGCAGAAAAGCTTCCTGCCGGAGAAGCCGTGGAGAAAAACAGAGCTTACACTGCACCCGGAGGATGTGGAGGGCGCGGTCGATCTTGTATATGCCAACGGTGTTTATATTAAAAGCACGAATCTCAAGCCGCGGCTTCAAAACCAGCTCCGCAGGCTTGCAGCCTATAAAAACCCGGAATTCCATAAGAAGCTGGCCATGGGCTTTTCAACGCTTGGAATACCGCGCATTGTCTATTGCGGCCATGACGACGGCGATTTTATCTGCCTCCCGCGTGGCTGTGTGGAGAGGCTGAAGGAGTTGTTGGAGGAAGCAGCAATTCCATATCACATCACAGACGAACGGCAGTCGGACCGCAAAATCAAGGTTTCCTTCGCTGGGCAGCTATACCCAGAGCAGCAGCGCGCAGCGGACGCGCTACTGGCGCATGACATCGGCGTTCTAAGCGCAGCGACGGCTTTTGGCAAAACTGCCGTCGCCGCTTACCTGATTGCGGCGCGGCGGGTCAATACGCTGGTTCTGGTCGATAGTGCCGAGATATTGAAAAACTGGCAGGAGGATCTGCAAAAATTCCTGACGATTGAAGAAAAACCACCGACCTACACAACGCCGGCGGGCCGCGTCAAGCGGCGGATAAGCGTGATCGGCAAATTACAGGGCGGTCAAAACACCCTGACCGGAATTCTTGACGTTGCGATGATCCCGTCGCTGGGAAAAAGCGAACGACTGGAAGAACTCGTGCAGGGCTACGGCATGGTGCTCATGGACGAGTGCCACCATGCGGGCGCGGATACGGATACTGCCGTGCTGCGTTCCGTTACGGCGAAGTATGTTTACGGCCTGACCGCGACACCGAAGCGCGACGACGGGCAGGATCGAAAGATTTTCCTGCAGCTCGGCCCGATCCGCTTCCGGTACACGGCGAAGGATCGTGCGAAGAAGCAGGGCATCGGCCATTATGTCTATCCCCGTTTTACAAGGTTTGTTCACCTTTCCGAGAAACCGCCCGCGATGGCAGAATTAAATCAGCTGGTGATCGAAAGCGAAGACCGCAACGCGCAGATTCTCTCGGATACGATCACCTGCGTCCAAAACGGGCGGACGCCGCTGGTTATGACGAAGTACAAGGAGCATGCAAGGCTGCTGTATCAGCGCTTGCAGGGGAGTGCAGACCACGTTTTCCTGCTGCAGGGCGGAAAGAGCAGCAAAGAACGCGCGCAGGTCCGGGACGCGCTGCTGGCCGTGTCGGAAACAGACACGTTGATCGTGGTCGCCATCGGCAAATATATCGGCGAGGGCTTCAATCTGCCGCGTCTCGATACGCTGCTGCTTGCCATGCCGATCTCATGGCAGGGGAATGTCGAACAGTACGCGGGCCGTCTGAACCGCGACTACGACGGCAAACAGGATGTGATCATTTTTGACTATATCGACGCGCACGTGCCGACGCTGGAACGCATGTACCATAAGCGCCTGCGCGCTTATCGCCAGATCGGCTTCGAGATCTGCGCAAACCTGCAAGCTGCGCAGGAGGAGAAGACTGGCACTATTTTCGACGCGCAGACCTACACACCAGTCTATGAACGCGATCTGCAAGCCGCGCAGCGGGAAATTCTGATTTCCAGTCCTGCACTGAGCCGCAAAAAGGTCACATATTTTCTGGAACTCCTGCGCGAACGTCAGGAAGCAGGCGTCCAGATCAAAATTCTCACGCTTGCACCCGACGCACAGGATACATATCAGGCCGCTGAGAAAATCGGCTTCTTGCGCCAGTCTGGCATCGAAGTCTTCCCATCCCAAACCTGCCGTGAGCACTTCGCGATCCTCGACCGCTGCCTCGTCTGGTACGGCAGCATGAACCTGCTGTCAAACGAAAAACCCGACGACAACCTGATCCGCCTCCCAGACGAACAAATCGCACAGGAGCTGCTAGAAATCGCCGTGCAAGCTGATTCTGCTTCGGAGAACAAAACCGGATAATACGCCGCCTCCACACTGTCACGCCCGTGTCGGCGGTTTGTGCGGCTTTCGCGGCACAGCCGAGCACGTACCCGCCAGAAGCCCCAAAACCGGACGTTGCGCCGACGTGCGGGGGTGTTGCGGAAACGGCAAACGAAGAAGGAAGACACCTGTGGGCGGCTTTCGGCGGAGAGAGAAGCCGCAAGCGGCGAGGCAGGACAAAGCCGCGGTGTCGTGCGCGCCCCGCGGCGGTCACAACTGCCCGCGGTGCGGGCAGTTTGGGAATTCTGCGCAGGGGTTGTTGCGAAGGCAAAAATAGCCCCGTTGGAGTCAGGAGTGCGAAAAGCCCCGCTGTTTCAGGAAAAACGGCGGGGTTGCGCACGAAAATTGGAGGAATATTGGTATGGCAAGCAACAAGATCAAGTTTCCACTCTGGCTGACGCCGGAGTGCAAGCAGATTGTGGAGGACAACTACCGTGAGGATCAATGCCAGAGCCGGAGCGAGTTCATCGAAAAGGCGATCTGGTTTTACGCAGGGTTTCTGCACACGCTGGAGGCAGGCGCATACCTTCCGCGCGCCTTGAAGCAGATGCTGGACGGTACGCTCGGCGTGTTTGCAGAGCGCATCGGGCGGCAGCTTTTCAAACTGGCGGTCGAGCAGAACGTCAACAATCACATCCTCGCTTCGGATACAGACATTGACGCGGCACGGTACATGAAAATGCACACGCTCAGCATGGAACAGGTCAAGGGCACAAACGGAAAAATCTCGTTTGTGGACGTATTGCAGCAGGAAAGGGCGCTGTAGCGGATGGCAAAGCTGATTCAGAAAAGTGGCTTTCTCAGCAAAAAACGAGCCGGCCGTTATATGAAATACATCGCCACGCGCGACGGTGTAGAAATCTTGAATGAGGACGCAGAGGGCATTTATTTGCGCTATATTGCCACCCGCCCGCGCACGGAAAAGCATGAGGGGCATGGACTCTTCGGTGCAGAGCCGCACGTCGATTTGGAAAAGACCATGCAAGAATTGAAAACGCATGAGGGCAACGTCTGGACAATTATCTATTCTTTGCGCCGCGAGGATGCCGCGCGGCTTGGCTATGACAATGCGGAAAGCTGGCGCTTGGCGCTGCTGGCACATCAGAATGACTTTGCCGAGGCCATGCAGATCCCGCCGGAACATCTTCACTGGTACGCAGCGTTTCACGATGAGGGCGAGCATCCGCATATCCACATGATGCTCTGGTCAGATGATTCAAAATACGGTTTCCTGCGGAAAGACAGGCTGCTGCATATGCAGTCTGTTCTGACCAATACGATCTACGCGGATGAGCTGAAAGAAATCTATATCCAGAAGGATGTGGCATACAAAGAAGTGACTGAAGCGGCGCGAGAAGTCATGCGTGAACTCGTTGACCGTATGGAATCCGTCTCCGCCCAGCCCGCGTCCATTCAGCAAAAGCTGTTGGAACTTTCGCTGGAACTGCGCACGGTCAGCGGCAAGAAGCAATATGCTTATCTCAAAAAGCCGCTTAAAGACAAGGTTGATGAAATCGTAGATGAGCTAGAAAAGCTGCCGGAGGTGGCGGCGTATTATTCCGTCTGGAACGGCCTGCGCGACACGCTGGAGGGCTACTATAAGAACCGACCCCGGCAGCACAATCCGCTCTCGCAGCAGAAAGAATTCCGCGCGATCAAGAACGCGATCATTCAGGAAGCGGAGCGTCTGCGTCAGCAGATGGAGCAGGCACAGAGAGCATCAGAGCAGGAAACTTCGCAAGAGGAAGAAGCTCCTTCGGAAGAAACTTCTCCGGACGCTTCTACAAATCCGACGCTTGCAAACGAAAATACTTCGTCCACAGCTTCTCATTCTGTGGGACTTCCGTCCGAATATCTTCTGAATTCAACCATCCGCCTGTTTCACCAGATGGGACAAATCTTCCGCTCGAATGCTGCGCCGCCCAGCAATCCAATGGGTATCCGCGTCGATTCCAAGCGCCGCAAAAAGCTCATGCAAAAGCGGCTGGCGATGGGCCATAAGCAGGATGACCATGAGCAAGAGCAGGGCTATGGACAGGTCATACGATAAAACAGGCGACGCTGTGCTGACAGCGTCGCCTGTTGCATATTTGCTTAAAAATCCTCGGTCAATGCGCGTTCGCAATACGCCTTAAGTGCCGGAACATCTTCGGTTGCCGTCTGCCAGATGCGATCTTTGTCCATTGAACCATAGTCGTGCGCGAACATATTGCGCATATTTTTGATTGCGCGCCAATCCATCTGCGGCTTGGTTTCTTGCACATACGCATCGGAAAACTTTCCAGCAAGTTCACCGATCTGAAGCAGGTTCATGCTGACGGAATCCATGTAATCCTGATCTTCCAGAAAGATATCAAAATTACGACCGAAGCGGGAAAGCGTCTTTTCAATCCGATTGCAATACTCCAAAATGTGCGCCAGAATCTGCGCGTCGCGGTTAGGAAAGCTCATACAGCAGCACCCGATCCTTTCGCAGATTTTCGAGGAAGGCTTTGTCCTTGTTGTACTTGAGAGAGCCGGTTGTTACAACGTCGATGCTCTTTTTGAGCGCGTCTTCCAGGTCGGCATACAGACCGCCGAGCGCAAACAGACCACGCAGCTTGGGCGCGTCTACACAGAGGTCTACGTCACTGGCAGGTGTTGCGTCGCCCCGCGCGTAGGAGCCGAACAGAAACACTTTGTCTACGCCGTGCTGCTTTGCAATCGGCGCGACGATCTCACGAATCTCATCGATCGAATATACTTGCGTCTGCATTCCGTGCGCCCCCCTTCCTGTAACCAGTATACCCTAAAACAAAAATCTTTGCAACAGCAGAAAGTGGTGACTAAAATCAGCAAATTTATTGAATTTACCCCAGAGCAGAAAGAGCGTGCCGCAACCGTTGATCTCGAAGAATTTCTTCTCCGGCAAGGGGAAATGTTCATCAAATCCGGGCGGGAAAAGCGGCTTGCCAGCGACCACAGCATTACGGTGCGCGGCTGCGAGTGGTTCGACCATGCCTCGAATGAGGGTGGCCGCGCTGTCAGTTTTGTACAAAAATATTACGGCAAAAGCTACGTCGAAGCGATGTCCATGCTGCTGGGCGAGAGTATGGAGCCGGTTTATCCGCAGGCGGAAAAACAGGAACAGGCCGATCAAAAGCCCTTTGCGTCGCCCGTTCCGAACGCGAATATGCACCGTGTGTTTGCGTATCTGCTCAAAACGCGCGGGCTGGATGCCGACGTGGTTTCTTACTTCGCCCGCAGAAAACTGCTCTACGAAGACGCGGCGCATCACAACGCCGTGTTCATCGGCACGGACGAAGGTGGATGCCCGCGCCACGCGCATCTGCGCAGCACGAACAGCTTCGGAAAAGCCTTTCGTCTGAACGTCGAGTCCAGCGATCCGCGTTACAGTTTTCATTACAACGGCACGGACGGGAGTCTTTATGTTTTTGAAGCGCCCATTGATATGCTTTCGTATATCTCCATGAACCTGCATCAGTGGCAGGAACATAGCTACGTTGCCTGCTGCGGCACATCACCGATTCCAGTGATGCAAATGCTGAAACCCGACACAAAAATGGTATATCTTTGCCTTGATAACGATGATGCCGGACACAAGGCAAGTGAACGGATGGCAGAGCTTCTGCATGAACGCGGCGTTATGACAGAGCGGCTTGTGCCGGAACTGAAAGACTGGAACGAGGACTTAGTTACAGGGCAGAGGGAGGAACTTGCGCCATGCCTGAGTCTGTAACGCCGCTGGTCGCGGTCGGCGTGGTGATCGTGCTGTTCATTGTTCTGCTGTCCGTTCTCACGAACAACTACTCGCTCAACGGCATCAAGTCCAAGACCGTTGGCGACGGCCAGCACGGAACAGCGAGATGGGCGACCACACAGGAGGTCAAAAAGACGTTTGCAAACGTGCCGTTTGACGTTGCTTCATGGCGCGCAGGAAAGAACTTGCCCGAAGTGCAGGGCCTGATCCTTGGCAGCACCCAGCGCGGCAAGCAGCTCGACGCTCTGGTCGACCGTGACGATGTGCATTGCCTGATGATCGGTGCGTCCGGTGTTGGCAAAACCGCCTTTTTTCTGTACCCCAATCTCGAATTTGCCTGCGCCAGCGGCATGAGCTATTTGGCGCTCGACACCAAAGGGGACTTGGCAAGAAATTACGGAACGATTGCGAAAAAATACTACGGTTACCACGTTTCCGTGATCGATCTTCGCAACCCGACGCGCTCGGACGGGAGCAATCTGCTGACGCTCATCAACCGCTACATGGACATCGCACGGGAACATCCGGACAACCTTGCGGCGCGGGCGAATGCGGAAAAGTACGCGAAGATCCTCGCCAAGACCATCATCAATCCGGGCGGTGACGATCAGGATCGCGGGCAGAATTCGTACTTCTATGATGCAGCAGAAGGTGTACTGGCAACCGTGATCATGACGCTGTCGGAGTTCATTCCACCGGACAGCGCGGGGCATGACAAGCGGCACATCATGTCTGTGTTCAAGCTGGTGAAGGAACTGATGGCTCCCATGGGCAAGAAAAATGGATTTCAGGTTCTGATAGACAGCCTGCCGGATACACATAAGGCAGGCTGGATGGCGACCGCAGCAACCAGTTCCTCCGAACAGGGCATGGCCTCCGTCATGTCCACGGTGCTTTCCCGCCTGAATTCATTCATCGATTCCGAGCAGGAGCAGGTGCTCTGCTATGACAGCCCAATCGATGCGGAGCACTTTGCCACTGAGAAGTGTGCGATTTTTCTGATCATCCCGGAGGAAGATCCGACGAAACACTTCATGGCGGGGCTCATGATCCAGAACCTGTCGCGAGAGCTGTTTTCCATTGCGGACGCTAACAAAGGAAAGCTGAAAAAACGCGTGGTATTTTACTGCGACGAATTTGGTACGATGCCGCCCTTTGACGTTCTGCCGCTGTTCTCCGCAGGCCGAAGCCGCAAGCTGACGCTCGTGCCGATCATCCAGAGTCTCGCGCAGCTCGAAAAGAATTACGGTAAGGAGGGCGCGGAGATCATAGCCGATAACTGTCAGGATACCATCTTCGGCGGCTTTGCCCCCAACAGTCAGACGGCGGAGCAGCTCTCCAAGGCGCTGGGCAGCCGCACGGTATTGCCCGGCTCGGTCAGCAGAAGTAAGAATGATCCCAGCCAGAGCTTGCAGATGATGGAGCGGCCACTCATGACACCGGACGAACTGAAATCCATCCCCAAAGGCAGCTTTGTGGTCATGAAAACGGGGACGCACCCCATGCGGGCAAAGCTGCGCCTGTTTCTGGACTGGGGCATTACCTTCGGTGCGCCATATATTACCCCGGAGCATGCCGCCCGGCCTGTGGCCTACGCCAGCCGACAGGAACTATTTCTGAGCATCGACCGGGCTTACGGAAAGAAGGGTGGTCAACCTATGCAGGTGCAGCAAGCACCTGTTGCCGATAGGAGAAGCCCCTATTCGGCCATGGGACTTTACAATGAGGACGCAAAGACATGAGCTACTTTGGAAGCATCTACGCAGATCAGGAACTATCCCATCGGGCCAAGACGGTCTATATGTACCTCAAGGATCGTTCTAACGCCGACGGCACCTGCTGGCCCAGCGTCCGCAGGATCGCGGCGGACTTGAAGCTGTCCCGCCGCACCGTGCAGCGGGCCTTGGCGGACTTGGAGCGTCACGGATTCTTAGAGCGCACCCATCGCCAGCGTCCCAACGGCAGCTTGACCAGCAATTTTTATCGGCTTAAATAAGCAGGAAAAAGCGCACTTTCCGCCAAGGGGGAAGTGCGCTTTCATACTGTTACAAGGGTAGCGTCATCGCGGCGCACCCAGAAGGACTCACTCTATCGGAGATATTAAGACAGAGAAAGAACGAACAATAGCTCCTATGATCAGAATCTTCCGCCCTGGAGAAGCATGATGAGCACCCCGAAAAGCACAAATGCAAGTATCGGGAAAAGAGCTCGGAGGGTATTGCCTACCCTCACTTTTCTCTCGTATGCAGCGTCTTCGGCTGACATACCGTCTTTCGCTTCCTTCTCGTCGGAACGATCCTTTCCAATCAACCTGCGAATTAGGCCAAAGACACCGGATATGCACGGACTTCTCTGCGGAACTGATACCGCTGTTCCTGATTAAGCTGATTGTACTTGTCCGCGACAGGTTTGAGGATATTGGAGATTTTGCCCTGTGTCGCATTCGCCTTACGGACATCGGGATCGAAGTAAATCTGTGATACCGCTTCAATATCAGCATCCGTATAAACTTTAAAGTTGCGCAGGATTTTCTGCGTGGTGTAAATAAGGTCAAAGTTGATTTCTTCGTCAAGGCTCGCTTCCTGATAGAACTGCTGAAACGCCTCGCGGATGCGGTCAACATCATTCACGAAGTCAAGGACATAGGTATCCACCTTGCCGGGATAAGTTCTGTTCAGACGGCTCAATGTCTGAACGGCTTTTACATCGCGCAGTTCCTTATCCACGATCATGGTATGCAGGAGAGGCTCATCAAAGCCCGTCTGATACTTCTCAGCAATGATAAGGATATCACCTTCATCGTGGAATACGCTCTTTGTCTGGCTCCCTTTGGCGCGGTTTCCGTTGCTGTCCACGTTCATGGAATTTTCGGTGTACTCCGGGCTGTTGGGCTCATCCGGGTCTTTAAGACTTCCGCTGAACGCAATCATAATCTCGATATCGTCATAATCGTTCTGTTCCAGATACGGCTTGATTTCATGGTAGTAACGGACAGCCGAAAGACGGGATGCCGTAACAACCATCATCTTTCCGAGGCCGCCGATCTTGTGCTTGGTAACATCGCAGAAGGTTTCCACGATGATGGCGGCCTTCTGTGCGAGGTTATGAGGATGCAGCTCCTCGTAGCGGCGAATGGTACGCACGGCTTTGGAAGTCTGGACATCCGGGTTGTCCGGTACGTTCTTTGCAA
>OLZR01001142.1_pt1 | contig 11030 bp, 9 predicted proteins | sample 1644421 | NCBI WGS metagenome assembly OLZR01 (sample SAMEA103958132, study PRJEB25191) | human gut metagenome | biome: human-associated habitat [ENVO:00009003]; feature: intestine environment [ENVO:2100002]; material: feces | place: Germany | collected 2013/2015 | reverse complement strand
AAGAGTAATCAGCACCTCGTAATTTATCTGCTAACTGTTTTTATGCAGCCTTTGCTTTAGCAACGATAGCCTTGAAAGCTTCCGGATGGTTCATCGCTAAATCAGCCAACACTTTGCGGTTGATTTCGATACCAGCTTTGTGCAAAGCGCCCATCAGCTTAGAGTAAGACATACCTTCCAGACGAGCGGCAGCGTTGATACGCTGAATCCACAAAGCACGGAAGTTTCTCTTCTTGTTCTTACGGTCACGGAACGCATAAGTCAAACCCTTTTCCCAAGTGTTTTTAGCTACGGTCCATACATTCTTTCTTGCACCAAAGTAACCTCTGGTCAATTTCAAAATTTTCTTTCTTCTTGCTTTAGAAGCAACATGATTTACTGATCTTGGCATAGTTTTACTTGTTTTTGAATGTTAGCGCCGTTACTTCACGCAGCGGACTTAAAGCTAATGCATTCGGTTAATAACTTTAATACTTTTGTACGCTTTTCAATTACTTCATTGCTAAGAGCTCTTTCACCTGGCTTACATCTGTTGTACTAACAAGTGTAGAGTAGCACAAGTTTCTTTTCTGCTTCTTAGTTTTCTTAGTCAGGATGTGACTATGAAAAGCGTGCTTTCTTTTGATTTTACCTGTTCCGGTAAGAGTAAATCTCTTTTTAGAACCGGAGTTAGTCTTCATCTTTGGCATCTTTTTTAAACTTTTTAATTATTAAATTATATGGCAACGCACTATACCTATGGCGTTACTCACTTCTTTATTCTTCTTCGGTTTCAGCCGACGCAGCCTTTGGCGCATCTTCTGCAGGCTTGGGAGCCGCGCTCTTCTTAGGTGCCGCCACTTTCTTCGGAGAGAGTTGGATTGTCATTCTCTTTCCTTCCAAAACCGGCATCTGGTCTACCTTCGCATAGTCTTCCAAATCATTGGCAAAACGGAGCAGCAACACTTCACCTTGCTCTTTGAACAAGATAGAACGGCCTTTAAAGAATACGTAGGCTTTCACCTTATCGCCATCTTCCAAAAAGCCTTTGGCATGCTTCAACTTGAAGTTATAATCATGGTCATCAGTCTGAGGTCCAAAACGTATTTCCTTCACGTTCACCTTCACCTGCTTTGCCTTTTGTTCTTTCTGACGCTTCTTTAACTGATAAAGAAATTTAGAATAATCAATAATACGACAAACAGGGGGTTGTGCATTTGGAGAAATCTCCACGAGATCCGCTTCATGTTCTTCAGCAAGTCTTAAAGCCTGTGCTATCGGATACACTTTTGGTTCTACTTCATCGCCCACTATGCGGACTTCTTTGGCACGGATTTGCTCATTAATCCGATATTGCCCTTTTAAGCTGTCATTTTTCATTAAATAACCTCTATTTCCAGTTTGTTTCTTATTTATTACTCCCAAATTATTATTTTTTAAGTTAGATAAAAGCTATCTTCAAAACATCACTATATGCTATGCTTTTATAAGTGGGCGCAAAGTTACCATTTATTTATCATATTCTGAACTTCTTCGTTCAAAATTTTAGCAAATTCTTCAAATTTCATAGTACCCTTATCGCCTTCCCCTTGCTTGCGGACGGAAACTTCTCTATTTTCAGCTTCTTTTTCACCCACAATCAACATGTAAGGAATACGCTTCAATTCGTTATCGCGAATCTTACGTCCTATCTTCTCGTTACGCTCATCCACAATTGCACGAATATCGTATTGTTTCAAGAATTTCTTCACTTCTTGTGCGTAGTCATTGAATTTTTCGCTGATGGGCAGAATAGCCACCTGTTCAGGAGTCAGCCACAATGGGAATTTACCAGCCGTATGCTCAATAAGCACAGCAACAAAACGCTCCATAGAACCAAACGGCGCACGGTGTATCATTACCGGACGATGTTTCTGATTATCAGCGCCTGTATATTCCAATTCAAAACGCTCCGGCAAGTTATAGTCCACCTGAATGGTACCCAACTGCCAACGGCGGCCGATAGCATCCTTAACCATAAAGTCCAGTTTAGGACCGTAGAAAGCAGCTTCGCCATATTCAATCTTGGCTTTCAGGCCTTTTTCCTGACAAGCTTCGATAATTGCGCTTTCGGCTTTCTCCCAGTTTTCTTCCGAACCGATATATTTATCCCGGTTTACCTTGTCGCGCAGAGAAATCTGTGCTTCAAAGTTTTCAAAATCCAAAGCCTTAAAGATGATAAAGATAATATCCATCACCTTCAAAAACTCGTCTTTCAGCTGATCGGGACGACAGAACAGGTGGGCATCATCCTGCGTAAAGCCACGTACTCTTGTCAAACCGTGCAGCTCGCCGCTTTGTTCATAACGGTACACAGTCCCGAACTCCGCGAAACGCAGAGGCAGGTCCTTGTATGAACGCGGGAACGATTTGAATATTTCACAGTGATGAGGGCAGTTCATCGGCTTCAACAAGAACTCTTCACCCTCCTGCGGAGTATGGATCGGCTGGAACGAATCCTTGCCGTATTTGGCGTAGTGGCCGGAGGTCACGTACAGTTCCTTATTGCCGATGTGGGGCGTGATGACCTGCTGGTAGCCGTACTCCTTCTGTACGCCGCGCAGGAACTGTTCCAGGCGGTCGCGCAGGGCAGCGCCTTTGGGAAGCCACAGGGGTAGCCCCTGGCCTACGCGTTGCGAGAAGCAGAAAAGCTCCAGCTCCTTGCCCAGCTTGCGGTGGTCGCGTTTCTTGGCCTCCTCCATCATCGCCAGATACTCGTCGAGCATCGACTTCTTGGGGAAGGAGATGCCGTAAATGCGGGTGAGCATCTTGTTCTTCTCGTTGCCGCGCCAGTAGGCTCCGGCGACCGAGGTGAGCTTGATGGCCTTGATCAACCCCGTGTTGGGCAGGTGCGGTCCCCGGCAGAGGTCGGTGAATGCGCCGTTGGTGTAGAACGAGATCGTGCCGTCTTCCAGGTCGCGGATCAGCTCCACTTTGTAAGGATCGCCCTTTTCGGTGAAATTCTTCAGCGCGTCGGCTTTCGATACTTCCGTGCGGATGAGTTGCTCCTTGTTGCGCGAAAGTTCGATCATCTTCTTCTCGATGGTTTCCAGATCGGCTTCGGTGATGGGCACGGGTGAGTCCACGTCGTAGTAGAATCCGTTCTCGATCGCCGGGCCGATGCCGAACTTGATGCCCGGATAGAGGGCTTCGAGCGCCTCGGCCAGCAGGTGCGACGAGGTGTGCCAGAAAGCGTGCTTGCCTTCGGGGTCGTCCCACTTGTAGAATTTGATCGAAGCGTCCTCTTCGATGGCGCGGTTGAGATCGACGGTCGCGCCGTTTACCGATGCGGCCAGGGAGTCGGCAGCTAAACGAGGGCTGATACTCTCGGCGATCTGATAAGCCGTAGTCCCTTTGGCGAACTCTTTGACGTTGCCGTCCGGAAAGGTGATTTTAATCATTTGTAAATTATTGTTTTGGGGCCTTCGGCGCTTCCACAATTACGAGACGGAATACACCTCCGGTTCGCCCGGTTTTACTGTTTTGCCTGCGGCTTTCCGGCGGGCTTGTCCGCGCAGGCGGATAGGGCCGGATTGTCGCTTATGCTTGTGACAAGGAACGTGCCGGGAAGCGGTTTCTTGTCCGGATCGGCTCCGTTGCCGTATGACACTATGCCTTGAATCGGCCGGGACCGTCGGGAGAGTGCGTGCCGTCCGATTTACGGAGCCGACTATCCGTTCGGTTTTCGGAGCCGCGTTCAGCCGGTTTAACTCTCTTTCTCCGTATCGGGCAGGTCCTTCACGGACAAGTCCCTTCCGCCCCGTTCGCGCTCGGCGTGCGGCAGCGGGTTGCTCGTCCATTCGGCCCAGGCGCGGCGGTTGTTCACGATGTCCGTGGCCAGGTAGATGGCGTTGCGCATCGATTGCGGGTCGGCCTTGTCCTGTCCGGCGATGTCGAACGCCACGCCGTGATCGGGCGATGTCCGCACGCTGCCCAGGCAGGCCGTGAAATTCACCCCGTCGGGCGAGAGGGTCTTGAACGGCGTGAGTCCCTGATCGTGATACATGGCTAGTACTGCGTCGTAATCCCGGTAGTGGCCGCTGGCGAAGAATCCGTCGGCAGCGAAGGGGCCGAAAGCGAGTATGCCTTTTTCGTAAGCCTCATTGACTGCCGGTCGGATGATGTGTTCCTCTTCCGAACCGAGCAGACCGCCGTCGCCCGCGTGAGGATTGAGTGCCAGCACCGCGATACGGGGTTCGACGATGCCGAAATCCGCCTTGAGCGACGAACGCAGCTGTTCGAGCCGTGTGACGATCTTCTGCCGGGTCAGGTCGTGGCTGATCTCGGTGACCGGGATGTGGATCGTGACCAATCCCATGCGGAGCAGGTCGCTGCACATCATCATCAGGGGTTCGCCGCCCAGCTCGGCCGCCAGAAATTCGGTGTGTCCCGTATAGCGGAAGTCGTCCGACTGGATCGACTCCTTGTCGATCGGAGCCGTGACCAGTGCATCGAGCTGTTCGTCCCGCAGGTCGCGCACGGCGGCGTGGAGCGCCTCGGCTGCCGCCCGGCCCGCCTCCGGCGAGGCCGTACCCGGCTCGATCTTCGTTTCGTCGCCGCAGAGAATCAGGTTGATCTTGCCCCGGCGTATCTCGTGTATCGAAGAGGCGATATGGAAGGGGACGGGTTCCAGATCGGCGATGGTTTTCTGGTAAAATTCCGCCGCTTTCAGGGATCCGTAGATGACGGGCGTGCAGAGTTCCGTCATACGCGGATCGGCGAAAGTCTTGAGAATGACTTCCCAGCCGATGCCGTTCGGATCACCCTGCGTGATGCCTATTTTGAGTCTGTTTTCCGACATAAATAAAATTCTTTGTTCCGTTTTCGCGCACGCGATCCGACGATAGAATCCGTCTTTTCGCTGTTTGCCGGGCGAAAACGCTCTGTTTCAATCTACAAATATAGGATATTTTTTCGGAGTTCGCGGATTTTGCGCCGAAATTATGACCGGATGTAAATTTTTTTGCCGAAAATTATGGGGGGGGGAATTTTTTCTATCTTTCGGAAAGTTTTGAACCCATTAAATTGGAAGTGTATGAAAAAGTTGCTTTTATCGGTGGTTGCGGCATTCTGCATAACCGCTTCGCCGGCCCAGAGTTTTGAAGAGTTGTTAGCTCCGGTCCATTCCTGTTGCGAGCGTGGGAATCGGGCGATGGAAGCGAAGAGGTATGCGGAAGCGGAGCGTGAGTACCGGGAGGCGATCCGCCTTTTCGAGACATTGCCCGATAGTGTCCGGACGCAGCTCGACGAGTGGAATTACGGCGGCTATTTGAGAGGCGAATATTACAACCTGGCTTGTGCACAGTCCCGACTGAACAAACGCAGGGCGGCTGTGGCGAGCCTTGCGGCCTATGTCGATTGCGGGAACTGCGATTACTCCTGGATGATCGAAGATCCCGATCTGGACAATATCCGCTCCGAGAGGGGATATGCGGAGACTGTAGAAAAAGCTCGTGAGCAGGGCGATTTCATGTGGATCTTGCGGCAGGCGGGGCCTTACGATTCCTCTGCGCCGACGGATTCTCTTCCCCGGTTCCGCTATGCCGATCCCAACGACCGCGATCTGGTGCGGGTGCGGGAGTATTTCAACTTGGACAGTATTGCCGGCAGCGGCGACGAACTGTCGAAGATCCGGAACCTGATGCACTGGGTGCACAATGCGGTACGTCACGACGGCAGTTCCCGCAATCCGACCTCTCGCAACGCGATCGATCTGATCGAGGTGTGCCGCAAGGAGAACCGGGGAATCAACTGCCGTATGATGGCTCAGGTGCTCAACGAGTGCTATCTGGCGATGGGTTTCAAGTCGCGCTTCGTGACCTGCATGCCCCGGAAGATGGTCAATGACTGTCACGTTATTAATGTCGTCTATTCCGCGACGCTCGACAAGTGGGTTTGGGTCGATCCCACGTTCGATGCCTACGTGGTCGATGAGAACGGGGTGATGCTTTCGATCCAGGAGGTTCGGGAGCGGATGCGCGACGGGCGTCCCTATTTCCTGAACGAGGATGCCAACTGGAACAACGAGTCGCCCCAGACGCAGAAACATTATCTCGATACCTATATGGCCAAGAACCTCTATTACCTGGTATGCTCCGACCGGAGCGAGTTCGACACCGAAACCTGGTGCGAAGGCAAGCATCCGATCTATTATGTTGCGCTGATTCCGGAGGGCTATGATTGCGACCGGGAGTATCATTTCATGACGACCAACGACAAATGGTTCTGGGCATCGCCGTATGCGGAGTGATTTCGGTCTGCGTTGGTTCCGAACCCTCTCCCGATCCTGCGGAGAGGGTTTTTTAGTCGCTCGGAAACAGGAGTGTATATTCTGTCGCTGGCCGGTGTGGGGCGTTTTTTAAGAATGGCGGAATGTGCGCCCGGCTAAGAAACGGAGCGCTTGGGGGAGGGAGAAATTCCGATAGGTATTCCGGTCCTCCGTATCGCTGCCGTTCTTTTTCGGCTGTCAGTTGTCTGTTTTCCGATATATGTTCGCCCGGCGTCGGGCTTATGCCGTAGAACCGTCTGTGTTTGACGTAATTACTTCCCGTTTTTCCCGAAATCGTTCGCCGAGGAGATAAAAGTCGCTAAACTAAAAAATGCACCGGACGGGGATTTGCCGGCTGAATGCCGACTCTCCGGTCCGGTTCTCTCTCGTCTTTCGGACTTGTCTTATCTCTTTGCGCTCGCCTGCCGGCGGAATTCGGCGCAGACGACGGCCGTGGCGATCGCTACGTTGAGCGATTCCGAACCGTTGCGGTCGGCGGGATAGGGCGGGATGAACAGTTTGTGCGATACGTGTCGTGCGGCGGCCGGAGCGATCCCTTGGCCTTCGTTGCCCATCAGGACGATCCCGCCCGGCGTAAGGGGTGTCGAGTAGATGTTTTCCCCCTCGAGGAAAGTCCCGTAAACGGGAATATTCCGCTCCCGAGCCTGTGCCAGGTACGGTTCGAGGGCCGTGTAGTGGACTTTGACCCGCAGGATGGCCCCCATGGTCGCCTGCACGACCTTCGGGTTGTAGCAGTCGGCGGTCGTTGGGGAACAGACGATCTCGGGGATGCCGAACCAGTCCGCCAAGCGGATGATTGTGCCCAGGTTGCCCGGGTTCTGCACCTGGTCGAGCGCCAGCACCAGCTCCCGTTGTGCCGTATCGGGCCGGAAAGGATGATGCGGGATTTCGACCAGCGCCAGCGAATCCGACGGGGTCTTCAGCAGCGAGAGCCGCTCCATTTCACGCGAAGACACGGTTTCGACTTCGCCGCCCTCGAAAAGCCCTTCCAGGGCGAATATCTTGCGGACGCGCAGGGCGGAGGTGCACAGCTCCCCGATGAACTTGTGTCCTTCGGCTACGAACAGCCCGTGTTCGGTGCGGCTGCGTTTGTCGGCCAGCGAGCGGACGAGTTGTATTTCGGCTTTGGTCATGGTTGCTGCCGTTTTTCGATCGTGAATGTTGTGCCTTCGGTGGCCGGGTGGGTATCGGGAAATACCGTGCGGGCCTCTTCGACCAGAACGCTCTCTTCCTTGTAGCGGGACGAGTAGTGTCCGATTACGAGCCGTCCGGCGCCGGCTTTGAGGGCGATGCGGGCCGCTTCGACCGTAGTGGAGTGACCCCGCTCGCGGGCGATCTTGTGCTCGGCGTGGGCGTAGGTCGTTTCGTGGTAGAGCAGATCGGCCCCCTCGACGAGTTTTGCCGCTTTGGGCGACCAGCTCGTATCCGAGAGATAAGCATATGAACGTGGCGCGTAAGGTCGGTAGGTCAGTTCCGCATTGGGGAGCGTGTCTCCGTTGTCGAGCAGAATATCTTCGCCTCGCTTGGCGGCCGTGATCCGGGCGATCGAGAGTCCGTATTCCGTGATTTTCTCCTTGCGGACGTTCAGCGGGGGCTGTTTCTCCCGGAACAGGTAGCCGGAGGTGGGGATGCGGTGACGCAGGGGAACGCTCCACACCTCGAGCGTGCGGTTTTCGAACAGTAGGGCGTGCCGGGTCGTATCGACTTCCACCCATTCGATTTCGTAGGGTAGTTGCGTGTCGAAGTAGCGCAGGTGGCATCCGAGCATTTCGCCCAGCGGCGCGGGACCGAAAATCTTGAGCGGCGTGCGGCGTCCGTAGAGCCCCAGCGTCGAGATCAGCGGAAAGAGTCCGAAGACATGGTCGCCGTGCAGATGGGAGATGAATACCGCCCGCAGTTTCAGCGGATTGATTCCGTAGCGGAACATTTGCTGTTGTGCGCCCTCGCCGGCATCGACCAGGTAGTGCTGTTCGTGTACCTTGACGATCTGCGCCGACGGATGTCGGTCGGGCGTAGGTTTGGCCGAAGCCGAGCCTAATATGGTTACGCTGAAACTCATCTTTTTTCGATTTTATGGGGCATCTTTCGCCCTTCCTCGTCCTCCCCGAAAGGGAGATACTTGAAGTATGTCCCTTCCGTGTCGTCCGTCGTCATGTCAAAATCTGCACCCCTAAAATCAAAAAGGGTTGCAGGGAATGGATACCTTCCGTTCTTCTTCGTCCTTTCCGAAAAGGGTGACAGCCGCGTCGAAACCCATGCTGCAGGAATTGGAAGGAGTTCGAGGGTTTCCGTGTTCTCCGCCTGCCGGTTTTGTAAGACCGGGTTTCGAACGGTCGGAAACCGTCCGGCTGTCGGGGATGAAGAAAGGGAACGGCTTGTGCGCACTCGTTCCCTTTCTTGAATAGAAATTACTGCAGCAGGAAACGTTCGCAGTCGAGAGCGGCCATACAGCCCGAGCCGGCGGCCGTAATCGCTTGGCGATAGTGGGGATCCTGCACGTCACCGGCGGCGAAAACGCCTTCGACGCTGGTGCGGGAGCTGCCCGCTACGGTTTTGATATAACCTTCGGCGTCGAGTTCCAGTTGGTCTGCGAAAATCTCCGTGTTGGGATGGTGCCCGATCGCCACGAAGAAGCCGGCGATGTCGATTTTGGTTTCCGTGCCTTTGTTGTCGCGCAGCAGGGCGCCTGTTACGCCGGTTTCATCGCCCAATACTTCGGCCGTGTTGTGCTCGAAGAGGACTTTGATGTTCGGGGTGTTCATTACCCGCTCCTGCATGGCTTTCGAAGCCCGCAGGTAGGGCTTGCGGACGATCAGATATACCTGGCGGCAGATCGAAGCCAGGTAGGTGGCCTCCTCGCATGCCGTATCGCCGCCTCCGACGACCGCTACGTCCTTCTTGCGGTAGAAGAATCCGTCGCAGGTGGCGCAGGCGCTGACGCCCATGCCCTTGAATTTCTCTTCGGAGGGCAGTCCCAGGTATTTGGCTGCGGCGCCGGTCGAAATGATCAGGGCTTCGGCTTGGATCTCCTTCTCTCCGTTCACGATGACGTGGAACGGGCGCGAGGAGAGATCGACGCTGGTAATGACGCCCGGGCGGATATCCGCCCCGAAGCGCAAGGCCTGCCGGCGCATGTTATCCATGAGTTTGGGGCCGTCGATGCCTTCGGTGAAACCGGGGAAGTTTTCGATTTCGGTGGTGGTGGTGAGCTGTCCGCCCGGCTCGATCCCTTCGTAGAGTACCGGCGAGAGGTTCGCCCGGGAGGTGTAGATCGCAGCCGTATAGCCCGAAGGGCCGCTGCCGATGATCAGACATTTTACGTTTTCCATAGAGTATTTTTTGTTAAGTTATTAAGCTTCGACGTATTCGTTTTCTTCGATGTAGCGCGGTGTGAATCCGCCGACGATGCGTCCGTTGTAGTCGGCAAGCGCCCAGAGCCCTTCGCTCCGAATGCGAGAACAGCCCGTGTAGGGGTTGTAATCGACGATTTCGTAGCGGGGTTCGATCACGTAGTGTCCCCGTTTGTCGATCAGGCCCATGCCCTGTGCGGTCTGGACTTCGGCGCGTCCTTCGCGGAAGTCGGCGGCCCAGACGAATTGCGGCGCGATAACCGGTCGGTTTTCGGTATCGACGAACCCGTAGCCGGTTTCGTCTTCCACACGAACCAGTTGATCGGACATCTCGCCCACGAACAGATGTCCCGGAAATTCGGGCAGCGTGGTGTAGCGGGACGGTTCCGCGTCGCAAAGCATTTGCCCCTTGCCGCCCTGTTCGCGCACGAACTGACGCAGACGTTCGAATCCTTCGGCGTCGTGTCCTTCGCCGAAACGGGCGAAATGGTACCGGACGGGAATCAGTCGTCCGTCGGAGGTGACGTAGAGGTTGCCGGGTTTGAGATTGTTGTGGCTGAAGCCCAGCTCGGACAGTCCCGCCTCCAGTTTATCGAGCGCCGACCGCAGGGATTCGGCATCGAACTCTGCGGCGCAGACCGAAAGGGGGCGCCCTTCGGGCAGCCGATGCAGCACCACATCGCAGGTGCGGGTCGTCCCGGTGTCGTCCGTGTAGGTCATTTCGTCGCGCAGGATCGTGTATTCGGTAAGCAACGGTGTCCGGAGGTACCGAAGCCGGGCCGCTGTCTGTTCGACGGCGAAGATCGAGGCTGTCGAGAGCGGGAAGCAGAGCAGGTATTTCCGGCTCTGCCATTCGATTTCCGCTTCGGCGAAGCGACTGGTGCGCGACAGGGCTACTCCTCCCGTCGCCGTCCGGCGGGGATGGCAGTCGCGGAGCGTCGAAAAGGCCAGATCGGGAGCCTGGAGCGCTTCGGTGAAGTTATAAAGGGTGGGAACGGTCATCTTTTTACTGTATTTTGATGCTGATCGAGCCGATGTTGAGGATGGCGATGAGTTCGGCGATCGACGTGTTGTAACTCATTCCCCGGAAGGGTGGTTTGGCCAGATCGCCCCGCACCTGTCGGATCGCCTCTGAAAGCTCTTCGGGCATCGGACTCGAACAGTCGTGCAGCAGTCTTGCGTAGCGGTTGTCGGCGGGAATCTCCTCTTCGGTCGGAAAGAGCAGCGAACGTGAGTCGGACGTGGTGGCGATATGGATGTTGATCAGGAGCACCTTGCCGTCGGTGGTTCCGATGGTGCGGATCTTTTCGCAGATCGCGAGCTGTTCGCGCTGGTCGCAGTCCGAGGCTTCCCCGTCGGTGATGTTGAAGACG
>OLZR01001129.1_pt1 | contig 11123 bp, 8 predicted proteins | sample 1644421 | NCBI WGS metagenome assembly OLZR01 (sample SAMEA103958132, study PRJEB25191) | human gut metagenome | biome: human-associated habitat [ENVO:00009003]; feature: intestine environment [ENVO:2100002]; material: feces | place: Germany | collected 2013/2015 | reverse complement strand
CCGGCCACGGTATCGAGCGCTTCGGTGCGGAACTCCTCCGAGGCGAGGATCAGGTTCTGATGCTGCGAATGGATGTCGATGAGCCGGCTGCCGAACTCGCGCAGCTGTGCGAGCTGCACCGGCAGGTCGTTGATGTAGGCGCGGCTCTTGCCGGCAGGAGTTAGGATGCGCCGCACGACGGCTTCGTCGGCGTAGTCCAGGTCGTTGGCCTCGAAAAAGGGGCGCAGACCGTAGGCGGCGATGTCGAACACCCCTTCGATCACGCAGTTGCGCTGCGTGTCGCGCAGCGCAGCACCCTCGTTCTTGTTGCCCAGCAACAGCCCCAGCGCCCCCAGCAGGATCGACTTTCCGGCGCCGGTTTCGCCCGTGATGATGTTCAGCCGGTCGTCCAGCTCCAGTTCGAGCCGGTCGATCAGGGCGTAGTTTTCGACTTTCAGACGACGTAGCATGGCTATTTCAGAATGGATTCGATTTTGTCGGCGATCTTCTCGGCCGTTTCGGCTTTCGAGAGCAGAGGAAGCTCCTCGCGTCCTGCGCGGTCGATGAGCGTCACCTTGTTGGTATCGACGCCGAATCCGGCCCCGGCGTCGCGCAGTGAGTTCAGAACGATGAAATCGAAGTTTTTGCGTTGGAGTTTCCCTTCGGCATTGGCCTCTTCGTGATCGGTTTCGAGGGCGAAGCCGACCAGGATCCGACCCGCTTTGTGCGCTCCCAGCTCGGCTGCGATGTCGTGCGTGCGTTTGAGGCGGATCGTCAGCTCGCCGTCCCCTTTCTTGAGTTTGGTCGGGGCGACCTCTTCGGGGGTATAGTCCGCGACGGCGGCGCACATAACGGCTCCGTCGGCTGTGGCGAACTCCCTCACCGAAGCCTCGTACATCTCCTGTGCCGAGAGGACATCGATACGTCGAACTCCGGTCGGGGTGGGCAGCGACGTGCGGCCGCTGATGAGTACGACTTCGGCGCCCCGCCGGGCGAGCGCTTCGGCGATGGCATACCCCATCTTGCCCGTCGAGTGGTTCGAGATGAACCGCACGGGGTCGATGGCTTCGATCGTGGCTCCTGCCGTGACGATCAGCCGTTTACCTTGCAGGCTCTTTTTTTTTTCACGGAGAAGGCCGCCGACGAATGCGGCGATCGCATCGGGTTCGGCCATGCGGCCCTTGCCTTGAAGACCGCTGGCCAGTTCGCCTTCGCCCGGCTCGACGATGTGCACGCCGCGTCGGGCGAGTGTCCGGAGGTTCTGCTGCGTGGCCTCGTGGGCGTACATGTCCAGGTCCATGGCGGGAGCCACGGCGACCGGGCAGCGGGCCGAGAGGTAGGTGGTCAGCAGCAGGTTGTCGGCGATGCCGGAGGCCATTTTGGCCAGGGTGTTGGCCGTGGCGGGGGCGATCAGGTAGCAGTCGGCCCATTCGCCCAACGACACGTGGGAGTTCCACGCGCCGTTTTCGGGGTCGAAGAACTCCACCAGAATCGGGTTCTTCGAGAGCGTGGCCATCGTCAGGGGCGTGATGAACTGCTTCGCCAGCGGAGTCATCACCACGCGCACGTCGGCGCCGGCCGTCTTCAATAAACGACAAAGCACGGCAGCCTTGTAGGCCGCTATGCTACCCGTGATACCCAGCAGTATGTGGCGTCCCGCCAGTGGGGGACACGTGCCCGGGGATGCCATTGCGTGCGGATTTTAAATCTCCTTCATCACGCCGTCCTTGCCCTCCTTGTAGACCAGCTCGTGGTCGAGGAACTCCTCGGTGGCGATGATCACCGGTTTGGGCAGGCGTTCGTAGTAACGCGAAATCTCGATCTGCTCGCGGTTCTCGAAGGTCTCCTCCATGGTGTCGGTGGGCGACGAGAAATCGGCGAGCTTGCGGTTAAGCTCCGTCTTGAGTTCGGTCGAGATCTGGTTGGCGCGGCGGGCGATGATGTTGATGCTTTTGTAGACGTTGCCCGTCTCCCGGTCCAGATCCACCAGCTTGCGCGTGATGGTGTTGTTGGGAATGTTCTTCTTGATTTCCATCTTATATGTTGTTGTCTTTGTTATTGCGGTCGAGGTAGTCGCGTGCCTGCTGGGCCATGCGGTCGAGGCTCTTGATGTGCGTCGATTCGGGGAACTCCTCCTTGAACGAGAGGTAGGAGTCGAGCATCGACAGGTAGCGGTCGGTCTGCTTTTCGGAGATCGAGTTGCTGGCCAGGCGGTAGCCCGAATCGACGATCAGGTACATGATCTCTTCGCGGCGCTTGCTCTCGGGGTATTGTTTCAGCGCGTTCTTGAACGCCACGATCGCCGATTTGTATTTGCCCGTCTTATAATAGGTGTAGGCGTTCAGGTAGGCTTTCTCGTGGAGCCGTTCGGTCAGCTCGGTGTTGATCTTGCGGAAGTTCTCGACGCGGTCGCTCTGCGGATAGCGCGACATGAATTCGTTGATGGCGATCAGCGCGTGCCCGGTCATCGTCTGGTCGCGCGAGGGACCCGGCGAGAGGTAGTAGAAGCAGAGCGCGTACATGCCTTCGGCATCTTCGATGAACGCGCTGCGGCCGAATTTGCGGCGGAAGTCGTCCAGCAGGGTCGAAGCCGTGTCGAAATCGCGGTTCTTGTACTTGCAGCGGGCGTTGAAGAACGAGATGCTGTCTTCGCGCGACGAGCCCGTGTAGTAGTGCTGCACGCCTTCGAAAAGGGTCGAGGCGCGCTGCCATTTCTCCTTCTGGTAGTACTCCAGCGCCTTGCTGTAAATCAGTTCGGGCTGCCCGCTTTTCAGAAGGGCGTTCATCCCGGAGCATCCTCCGAGGATGATCGCTGCCGCCACTCCGCAAAGGGCGTATAAAAAAGTCTGCTTCATTTATGAATCTTTTACGGCGCTTTATCGCGCAAAGTTACGCATAAATTAACGATTTGCAAAAAAAAATATTGCTCGCGGAGGCTGCGAAGATGCCGTGCGGGGCGTTTTTTCCGGCGGCGCGTGAAAAAGCCCCTGCCGGGGCGGGGGCTTGAGGGCGGGGCGAAGGTGTCGGAACGATGTTTCGGGGTGTGGATAAATGCCCGATTTGCAGCTTGTTGCGGTGGGGCGCGCCGTGCCGGGATGTTTTCGGCGACGGTGTCAGAAGAAAAATCCCAGGGACCCGCCGTAGACGATGTCGTGGGGCACTTTGACGCGCCGGGCGATTCCTTCGGAGGTGAAATCGTGCCAGACGCGCGAACGCGGGTAGCCCGAGATGCGGAAGTCGATGAAGAATTTGCGGATGTTGAAGCCCAGTCCGCCCATGACGCCCACGTCGCCGTTGTTGAAGCGGACCTTGAGCAGCTGCGGGACGCTGCTCCGCTCGGATTCCGTGACGCGGAACAGCGCGCCGCCGAACAGGCGCAGCACGCCGAACTGGAAGCCCAGCTGGACGGGGATTTCGAACCGCTCGGTGCGCAGCGCGATGCGGCGGCTCCCGGAGTTCTCGGCCAGCACGTTGTAATTGACGAAGGCGTAGTTCAGTTCCGATTGCAGGTGGAGGTGTTTCGAAAGGTTGAGCCGCAGGACGAAGCCCACGTCGTAACCGGCCCGGACGGCGCCGGGCGTGAAGCGGGTGTCGCCGATGCGGGTCGGGACGAACGAGTAGTCGGCGAAGTTGACGCCGCCGCGTACGCCGACCATTAGGCGTTGGGCGGAGGCCGCGCCGGAGAAGACGAGCGCGGCGAGGAGGGTGAAGACCAGGTGTTTCATAAAACGTTGATGTTTAGGACGGGATCACATCAGGGGTGACACGAGCCGGAGCACGTCGCCCAGCGTCCGGCGCCACAGCGGCGGCCTCCATTCGGCGCGCGTGATGCGGCGGCACGAGGCGAGGTCGTCGTCGAAGGTCGCCGCCAGCAGCCGGACCGTCTCGCGGTCGCGGATGAAGGCCGTGACTTCGAGGTTGTCCGTCAGACTGCGGTAGTCCATGTTCGCGGTTCCGACCGACGCCAGCGTGTCGTCGACGATCACCAGTTTGGCGTGCAGGAATCCGTTGTCGTAGCGGTAGAGCTCGACTCCGGCGTCGAGCAGGTCCGCGACGTAGGAGTCGGACACGAGGTCCGAGAACGGCGAGTCGCTGCACGTCGGGATCATCACTTCGACCCGGATGCCGCCCCGCGCCGCAAGGCGCAGCGCGTCGAGGATCAGCGTCGGGGGCAGGAAGTAGGGTGAGCAGATGCGCACCCGCTGTCTGGCCCGGACGACGGCCGCTGCGAAAGCCTCGGCGATGGTCAGCCGCGAGGGGCCCTCTTCGGACCAGGCCAGCTGGATCGGCAGGCGCTGCCGGATGCCGTGCGGGGCGACGTAACGGCGCAGGTCGAGACATTCGTCCGTGACCCGCGCCCAGTCGGCGATGAAGAGCCGCTGCAAGTCCTTCACGGCGTCGCCCTCGATGCGGAGGTGCTCGTCGCGCCACTTGCCCATGTAATCTCCGTCGAGGTAGTATTTCGCAATATTTATGCCACCCAGAAAGGCGACACGGCCGTCCGTGACGACTATTTTGCGGTGGTTGCGGCGCGAGACGCGCGTGGTGAACCACGGGAAGCGCACCGGCTCGAAGGCGGCCGTGCGTACCCCGGCGTCGTGCATGCGGCGCAATGTCGTGCGGCTCAGCCGCCACGAGCCTACGGCGTCGTAGATGACGCGCACTTCGAGTCCGGCGCGGGCTTTGCGGATCAGGATTTCGGCGATGGTGCGCCCGATGCGGTCGTCGCGGATGATGTAGTACTCCATGTGGATCGAGCGGACGGCGTGTTGCAGGGCGGCGATCAGCGCCGTGAAGGCGTTGCTGCCGTTGTGCAGCAGACTGACGCTGTTGCGGGGCGCGGGGCGGGTTCCGCAGCCGCGGGCGACGATCTGCTCCACGGCGTCGCCCCGGCAGTCGCAGGACTCTGCCGCCGGGACCGCGCGGCGGTATCCGGCCAGCACGTAAAGCAGCGTGCCGGCGACGGGAAGCAGGAAGACCAGCGCCAGCCAGGCGGCCGCCGAGGCCGGTATCCGTTGGCGGCGCGTGATGACGGCGGCTGCGCCGAGCGTCCACAGCAGATGAAGCGTAAGGGCGATGTACATACCCCGCACGGCGGGCACGATCCGTGCCACGGGGCGCGAAAAAAAGATTTGGAAATATGGATTTTACTTCCTATCTTTGTCTATGCAATAGCAACGGGGTTCTGGCCTTTTCGGGTCAGGATTCTTATTTTTTACGTTTTATTCGGTTTTTGGAATTTCCGGCTTCCGGCGGGAGATTCCGGAGAGTTATTGGATTATGGCACAAGAGATTATTTATCTGACAGCGGAGGGCTACAAGAAAATCAAGGACGAACTCGAGCACATGCGTTCCGTCGAGCGTCCGGCGATTTCGGCGGCGATCGCCGAAGCGCGCGACAAGGGCGACCTTTCGGAGAATGCGGAGTACGATGCCGCCCGTGAGGCACAGGGGTTGCTGGAGATGCGTATCGCCAAACTGGAGGATACGATGGCCAACGCCCGCGTGATCGACGAGTCGAAGATCGACAAGAGCAAAGTGCAGATTTTGAGCAAGGTGACGCTTCTGAACCACAACAATCAGAAGCAGATGACCTACACGATCGTCGCCGAGCACGAGGCGAATCTGCGCGAAGGCAAACTGGCGATCGGCACGCCTATCGCGAAGGCGCTGCTGGGCCGCAAGAAGGGCGACCGTGTGGACGTGGAGGTTCCGGCCGGCACGATCCATTTCGAGATCCTCGACATCAGCATTTGAACCGCCCGGCTTTTTCCGGGGGTGTCCGCTTCCCCCGGGGAGTGCCGGACAGGACATACACCCTCATTTGTAGGTATTTTTGCAGGGGCCGCTTGTCGCGGTCCCTTTTTTTCGTATCTTCGCCACCGTGAAGACAATGCACCTCCGCCTCAAACAATGCCTCGCGGCCTTTATGCTGGCCGTTCTGCTCGCAGCCCATGCGGGTCAGAAGGTGCATATCTATTTGGAGGACCATGCCCATTTCGCGGCTTTCAGCGGCGATCTGGTTCCCGACAACGGCGCTGCCGAACAGGTCGTCGAATTCTGTGTCGTCGACGATTTCTATTTCTTCCCCTACCTGGCCGAGACCCAGTCTCCGCATGAATTCTACGCCGAGGTGCTGGCCGTGCTGCAACCCGAAGCCACGCGCTGCAAATGTGCGGTCGAGGTCCGGCGTTTCTCCCTGCGGGCGCCTCCGGCGGCGTAATTGCGTTTCGTAATATCGGCATGTCCGGCTGCATCGCGACAACTGCGGCGACAGGCGAGGGCCGACGATTTATCGTTTGCCGAGCCGTCAAAGCGGAAGCGGCGTGTGTTTTTACGCCGTAAGTCCCTTCCGAGGAGGGGATTCAGGGGTGGACCGGATTTGTAAACGCGGCCGGAAGCCGCAATCATCCGCATGCCGGAGCGGACTTACTTTCACCATTATTCAATACTTTCGTATGAAACGATATATTTTGTTGGCGCTGTCCGTGTGCCAGAGCCTTGTCGTGCTCGCGGCCGAAGCGCCGCGCAAAAGCACGGACGCGAATCTTTTCGGCCACGTCGTGGACCGTGAAACCCATGAACACATTCCCTACGCCTCGGTGGCCGTCGTCGGCACGGCTTTCGGTACGACGACCGACGCTTCGGGCCACTATTTCCTGAAAAACCTCCCTGTCGGCGAACTGACGCTCGAAGTCCGTGCGCTGGGCTATGCCTCCGGTCGGATGACCGTCGCTCTCGAACGGGGCGAGACCCGGGAACTCAACTTCGAGGTGGCGCAGAGCGGCATTTCGATGGACGAAGTGGTCGTCTCGGCCAGCCGTTCGGAGACGCTGCGGCGCGAAGCTCCGGCGCTGGTGAGCGTGCTGAACGCCGGCCTGTTCGAACGGGCCAACGCCTCGTGCCTGGCCCAGGGCCTTTCGTTCCAGCCCGGGGTGCGCGTCGAGGACGACTGCCAGAACTGCGGCTTCACGCAGGTCCGCATCAACGGTCTCGACGGCCACTATTCGCAGATTCTGGTCGACTCGCATCCGGTTTTCTCCTCCCTGACGGGTGTCTACGGGCTGGAGCAGATTCCGGCCAATATGATCGAGCGGGTCGAGGTGCTGCGCGGCGGCGGGTCGGCGCTCTACGGCTCGTCGGCCATCGGCGGCACGATCAACATCATCACCCGTGAGCCGACGCGCAGTTCGGCTCAGCTGTCGCATACGCTGACCTCGCTCGGAGGCAGCAACTCCTACGACAACAACACGATGCTCAACGCTTCGATCGTCTCCGAAAGCGGCCGTGCGGGCATCAGCGTCTTCGGCCAGAGCCGCCACCGTTCGGGCTACGACCACGACGGCGACGGATTCACCGAACTGCCCGTCATCAGCAGCCAGTCCGTGGGCATGCGCTCGTTCTTCCGCACGGGGGCCTATTCGCGCATCACGGCGCAGTACCACCACATCGACGAGTACCGCCGGGGCGGCGACCTGCTGAAGCAGCCGCCCCACGAAGCCTTCGTCGCCGAGCAGACCGACCATGCCATCGACGGCGGAAGCCTTTCGTTCGACATCTCGTCGGCCGACCGCAGCAACCACTTCAATGCCTACGCCTCGTTCCAGAACACGGCCCGCAAGAGTTATTACGGCAGCAAGCAGGACCTCGACGCCTACGGCACGACGCACGACCTGACCCTCGCCGCGGGCATGCAGTATGTCCATGCCTTCCGCAAACTGCTCTTCATGCCCTCGGAGCTGACGCTCGGTACGGAGTACAGCTACGACGACCTTTCGGACCGTTCGATCGGTTATGACATCCGCACCGACCAGGCGGTGCACATCGTCGGGGCCTATCTCCAGAACGAATGGAAGACCCGGAAATGGTCGCTGCTCATCGGCGGCCGCCTCGACAAGCACAACCTCGTGGACCATGCGATCTTCAGCCCCCGGGCCAATGTCCGCTTCAATCCTTCGGAGTCGGTCAACCTGCGTGTGAGCTATGCCGGGGGCTACCGCGCCCCGCAGGCCTTCGACGAGGACATGCACATCGCCATCGTGGGCGGCAAGCGGGTCCGCATCCGGCTTGCCGACGATCTGAAGGAGGAACGCTCGCACAGCGTGAGCCTCTCGGCCGACCTCTACCACACTTTCGGCCGGGTGCAGACGAACCTGCTCGTCGAGGGATTCTACACCCGTCTCGACGACGTGTTCGCCCTGCGCGACATCGAGGACACGGCCGACGGCGGCAAAATCAAGGAGCGTTACAACGGTTCGGGCGCCACGGTGAGGGGCCTGAACGCCGAAGGCCGGGCGGTTTTCACCCGCTGGTTCGAGTTGCAGGCGGGCGTGACGTGGCAGCGGAGCCGCTATGTCGAGCCTGAATACTGGAGCGAGGACAAAACGGTGCCTCCCGTGCGCCGGATGTTCCGCACGCCCGATCTGTACGGTTATTTCACGGCGTCGCTGAAGCCCTTGCGCAATTTCACGGCCGACGTGACGGGAACCTGCACGGGCGAGATGCTCGTGCAGCACATGGCCGGATCGGGCGTGGAGCGGGATGTGGCCGTCACGACGCCTGCGTTCTGCGACGTGAACCTGCGTCTGGCCTACGACCTGCGGGTCTACAAGGAGATCACCCTCCAGCTTTACGGCGGCGTGCAGAATCTGTTCAACGCTTACCAGAAGGATTTCGACAAGGGCGTGGACCGCGACTCGGGCTACATTTACGGACCTTCGTTGCCCCGCAGCTGGTTCATCGGCGCGAAGGTCAGCTTCTGATAGACGCTCCTTTCCGGATACGAAAAAGCCGCTCCGAATCGTCGGAGCGGCTTTTGTAAAGGAGTTCCCTGGGTTTTGCGGGACAGGCTTTCCGTATTCCGGTCCGCCACCCACCCCCGGTTTAGAGCGCCTTGATCTCGTGCAGGATGTTGTTCGTCTTGCGGACGGCCTCGGCCGAAGCGGCGAACTTCTCGGCCTCTTCCTTCGTGAGGTCGATCTTCACGATCTTCTCGATGCCCTTGCGGCCGATGATCGCGGGAACGCCGATGCAGATGTCCTTCTGGCCGTACTCGCCGTCGAGGTAGCAGCAGCAGGGAACCATCTTCTTCTGGTCGTTGAGGATAGCCTCGACCATCATCGCTGCGCCTGCGCCGGGAGCGTACCATGCCGAAGTGCCGATGAGTTTGGTCAGCGTGGCTCCGCCGACCATCGTGTTGGCGACGGCCTCTTCGAGTTTCTTCTTCGAAGCGAACTGCGAAACGGGAACGCCGTTGACCGTGGCTTTCGATACGAGCGGAATCATCGTCGTGTCGCCGTGGCCGCCGATGACCATGCCGTCGACGTTGTTGATGTTAGCGCCCGTGGCCTTGGCCAGGTAGCACTTGAAGCGGGCCGAGTCCAATGCGCCGCCCATGCCGATGATGCGGTTCTTCGGAAGTCCCGAAGCCTTCAGGGCCAGATAGGTCAGCGTGTCCATCGGGTTGGCAACCACGATGATGATGGCGCGGGGCGAGTACTTGATGACGTTCTCGATCACGCCCTTCATAATGCCGGCGTTCGTGCCGATCAGCTCCTCGCGGGTCATGCCCGGCTTGCGGGGAATGCCCGAGGTGATGACCACCACGTCCGAATTGGCCGTCGTCTTGTAGTCGTTGGTTGCGCCTACGACCTTCGTGTCGAAATCCATCAGCGTCGAGCACTGGTACATGTCCAGCATCTTGCCTTCCGAGAGACCCTCCTTGATGTCGATGAGGACCACTTCGCTCGCCACCTCGCGGCAAGCCATCACGTTTGCACAGGTTGCACCTACGGCGCCTGCACCTACGACAGTAACTTTTGACATAACAGTAAGTATTTTGTGTTAATTGTTCGTTTTGCTTCTCTTGGATGGTTCCATTCGCGGCGTTCCGCCGCGTTTGCAAATTGGACCCACCCCTAAATCCCCGCCTTGGCGGGGACTTGTCGCATCGCGACCGGGATTCTGACCGGAATGCCGCTACCATGAATCACTTGCAAAGATAGCGCAAATCCGCGAAGGGAAAAACTTTTTCGGGTATTTTGTACTTCCGAACCGTCAGATATAGCGGCTTTCGGTGTCGCCCGCCTGTACGGGATAGAGCAGTACGGAGCTGTATCCGGAGAAGAAATGTTCGAGGTAGGCCGGGATACGGCTCATCACGGGGTTGTACGAGACGCGGTCGCGGCGGCTCATCACGAACCAGAGGCAGTCGTCGGCGCGGATGTCGTGTTCGAGCGACGGCAGGTCGTCCCATTGCGCGAAGGGCACGAAGTCGATGTTGGCCGGGTGCTTGCGGCCTTTGGGGCGGAGGTATTCCAGCGTGGCCTCCGGGGCGAACACGATGATTCTGGCCCCCGAGTTTTCGGCCAGGCGGCGGATGCGGCGCTGCCACATCTGGAATCCCGCCTCCTGCTCGGCCTTTTCGGGTACGACGATCAGGTGGCGCTTGATGGTGTTCAGCGGCTGCACGGGGTTGTAGATGAAGGTCGTGACGTTGCTCTGTGCCAGCACGTCGGCGGCCATTTTGCCGATGCCGGGACCCGACGCCCCGGGGATGCCCGTCAGTCCCGGCACGGCCGGGGAGGCGTGGTGCATGCCCATCACGATGTCGGTGATGTTCCGTTCGCGGACGACGCTGACGATGGCGTTCGAGATGTTCACGTCGTAACGCATCAGCTCCTGGAGGTAGATGTCGCCCGCCGCAGCCGCCGTCGCCGCCGCGTCGAGGATCTTCTGGGCGCGTTTCTCGACGTTCGGGTCCTCCACCTTGTTGTCGATGGCGTGCAGGGCGTATAGTCCGTTCGGCTCCTTGGCGCGCTTGAGCATCGAACTCAACCATACCAGTTCGTCGGCCGTGCGTTCGTCGGCCACGGGGATCAGGATGTGGTCCTCCTGCCGCGGCTGCCTGTCTCCGGTGTCCTGGGCACTGCGCATGGCGATGTTGTGGGCGCCGCGCTGCGTGGCGAAGGTCGACACGGTGCAGGTGGCCAGAATCATCAGGATCGTGCCGTTGAGCACGCTCTCGCTCAAGAGGCGGATCGGCTCGCCGTCGGGCGTGTGGCCCAGGATGATGTTGTAGCCGACCATCACGGCGGCCAGCGTCGCGGCCACATGGGCCGAGCTCAGTCCGAAAATCACCGTCC